>Ga0209099_1000331_pt1 | contig 56673 bp, 41 predicted proteins | sample AD_JPNHW2_MetaG_FD_184430 | JGI IMG/M metagenome (GOLD analysis project Ga0209099, IMG submission 184430) | Active sludge microbial communities of municipal wastewater-treating anaerobic digesters from Japan - AD_JPNHW2_MetaG (SPAdes) (version 2) | ecosystem: Engineered > Bioreactor > Anaerobic...
AGTTAATCACATTCTTAGCATTTCTGATGTTTGCAAGCACACTTATCCAGGCACAGAACGGTAAAGGTTGGTCAAAAATCCTTAAAAAACAAAATTTCCGTGATTCTACTTATGTAGAAAAGGGAATTAAATTCCCGGATGGAACGATAGGTACAACCGGGTTACTCTCAGGCGACACGATATCGCTCTCATCCGTGGCCGTGATGCTGGCCGATAGTACATCCGGTTACGTGACGCCATATCAATTGCAGGATTCATTGTCTAATCATAAATCGCTTGACGCGGTGCCACGTGACAGCTTATATATTGACGCTGCCGGTTATCTGCATGCGATTGCAAACGGTTATAATTACAGGTACGCGCCTCATGATAGTACGGAACTGGATTCGCAATTGCTGACGGATTTAACGGCGTACTGGTCGCTTGAAGAGACAACCGGATCGGCGGTCGATAGCTCCGGGAATGGATGGACCGGTACCCTTTCCGGAACCATCAGCCAGGGGACCGGTGGCAAGTTGGGCAAAGCTTACAACTTTGAAGCGGATAGTAGCGGGTACCTCAATTTTGGTAATACGCTTGGTTCGTCGTTTGGAACGGCTGATTTGTCGGTAAGTTGCTGGGTTAATATTGAATCTCAGGTAGGAAATCGCGGCATCGTAGGAACTTGGAATGGGGAAAATGCTTGGTGGATTTATACGGCCAGTGGTACGATAACAGCCGTTGTAAATTGGGGTGGTAGTAATGTACAAACGGTATCAAACAGCACAATAAGTACCGCCGCCTGGCATCATATCGTATATACCGCCGATCGCGACGGTTACGCAAAATTATACATCGACGGAGCCTTGCAGGCTGACAGTGACGATATTAGCGCAGGTTCAGGCTCGAATCTGCACACTACAAACGAATTGAACGTCGGGGTATGGGGCGATCGTTACACAGCAGTGTGTTTTGACGGCAAGATTGATGAAGTCGGAATTTGGTCACGTGTGCTGACGGCGGATGAGGTCAGCGATCTCTATAATTCAGGCTCCGGCTTGTCATATCCTTTCTGATTATGAAAAAGTTAATCATTTTTTTGTCGCTATTATTGCCGCTAACGCTCGCGGCAAAAAGGTATTATATTTCGCCGGCAGGCTCCGACGCCGCCGCCGGGACCTTGGCCGCGCCGTTTTACACACTTAACCAAGCCTGGACGGTTGTTTCCGCCGGCGATACCATATATCTGCGGGGCGGAACCTATTCCTATACCACTCAACAGGTATTGACCGGGAAAAATGGCACAGCCGGCAACCTGATCAAGGTATGGGCGTATTCTGGCGAAACGCCGATCATCCGCAAGGGATCACCTTATACTTATGATGATTCCTATGGTTATGGCTGCTACTTTAGCGGTAATTACGTTCATTTAAGAGGCATTGAGATTTGTTATTTCACCCAGGAGACAGAACATGTCTGGCATGGCTTAAGGGCTTACGGCGATCATAATATTTTTGAGCGTCTTAACATCCATCATAATGGTGCTGGCATGATCCTTGGCGGCACAAGTACAGACAATCTGATATTGAACTGTGATTTTCACCATAATATTGATCTTCTTTCGCCTATCCCTTATAATAATTCTGCTGGCCTTTCGACGTCTCGAAATAGCAATACATCATCAATTACTACTGTTAGAGGATGCAGAGCGTATTGGAATGGAGATACCGGGTTTGATGCTTTTTACAATGAGGGTTTTGTTACGTGGGACAGTTGCTGGTCATTCTATAACGGATATATACCTGACAGTTTTACAGCGACGAATCCTGACGATATGGGGGAGGGCGCGGGCTGGAAGTTCGGCGAAACTGAAAATTCGCATACAGGCGAATATAAGCGACTGATCACGCATTGTGTGGCTTATCATAACAAGGCTGCCGGGTTCTTTATCAACGACGCGGTGCTGGTAAGCCATCTCTATAATAATACATCTTATGATAATGGCTGGATAAATTTCTGCCTGAACGTTAACGAAGCGCATGTTGTGCGGAATAACATTGCGTACCATCCTGGCACTTATAATTGTAGCGTAGGCACGAACGCCTCCAGAGTGATTGATCATAACACGTTCATATCAATAGGCGTAGAAAATACCAGTTATTCCGTTTCAGATGCCGATTTTATCAGTGTTGATCCGTCAGGAATTGACGGGGACAGGCAAAGTAACGGCTCTCTTCCGGTGCTTTCGTTCCTGAAGCTTGCGTCCGGTTCTGATCTTATCGACGCAGGCGCAAACGTGGGGTTATCATATTCCGGTACCGAACCGGATATCGGCTCGTGGGAGTATGGTTACGCGCCGGTGATCCCGGCTCCGGCTGTTACAACAAAAAAGATACTGAAACACTCCGGGAAGGTTATTCAACATAACGGTAAATTCATAGTACGATGAAAGCTATCATAATAGATTCAATCCTTTGCCTGTTAGGCATTGTGATTTACTTCATGAACCGGTACGCAAACCGGAAGATGAAAACGAAAAAAGCATCTTTTTCATTCTGGATCCAGGACAACTATCCGGAACTGATTTCGACGATGGCGCTTAATATAGCATTGATGATCCTTATTCATTTACCGGAGACATATGTGAGCATGGATAAACTTTTTGAAGGATTGCCTTTTGATATGCATGTATCCGGAATACCAGCTTTATCATTCTTTTTTGGACTTGGATTAACGGCAACATTTTACAATTTGTTCAAAACGAAAATAACAAAGAAAAAGGACTAAGACAGAGATATGTACCTTGAGTTAATCAACGGAGAAGTACAGATAACAGAAGAAGGCAAGCAATTAACAGTATACAAAGAACTCGACAGTAATGACAGGCATACGGGTAAACCATGGGTAAAAGCATGTATAACGTTTGCTTTTTGGATGCACAAGAAGAATGGTCCGTTCTCAAACATGCTGCCTCAACAAAGAGCCGAAAGGGTCTGTAACGAGATCCTTCAGGGCAAGTATAAACCTGTGCAGTTTGAAGTCAATTATGAATATGGACGGTTTGCCAAGGATTATATCACGTCTCAGTATTCAATGACAGAACAGCTTCATGAATCCATTAAAAAGGATATTGAAGAACTTTTAAGCAGGATAAAAGAAATACCATTCACTAAAAAACAGAGAATAAAAGCTACGGTAAAGATACCTGATCCAGACGGGGTGATAATAGACAGGCAGGTTGATACGGTGATAGATATCGATAATAGCGAAGAAAAATATAAAGCCATAGCCCTTGCTGAAAAGCTGGTCGATTATGAGCAGAAGATACGGCAGAAGATTATGGCTGAAACAAAAGAAAAACGCAGGTCTTCTTCAAAACGCATATTTGAAGAAGATAACGAAATAGTTCATTGACATCATGCGGTTCGTACAGACAAAGCGGTTTAGCCCTGTTGTCCATGATGGAGATTTACCATGGGAAGAAGATTATTTCCATTTACCTTCCGGTGACATCACAAAGGAATTTCTGGAAAACGGAGATTATATTATAGATGAAGAATGGTGGATAAAACAGGAGAAACGGTGCCGTGAAGGATTTACGGTTAAGAATGCCATTGAACCTGGCGGGGATTGTTTCGTGGATGGTGTAGATGTATTCTGGAATCATGGCACCAGTTCACGGTACGATCAGATAAGCGGGAAGACCCTTGCCCCGAATTGTGCCTACATTCCTATTTACGATCTGATGATCGAGAACAGGGAAGTCCATATCACCGGCCGGCAGTACTTCTATCTTAACTTCTGGCCTATCTATGGTTTGGCAATAGGAGGAAGGATAAAAGGGATTGTAAAGCCACGGTTTCTGGATGTAGACTTTTTCTTTTTCAGAAGGGTTGAAATGATGATTGAGCAAGAGAGGGACCAGTCTGAATTGAAAAGGAGGCAAGGGGGATTCTCAGAGAAGGTAGCAGGAGGGGTATTGGGTTGGAATTATACGTTTGTCCCTGCCAGTGTTAACATCATTGTTGCCGGAGAAGCTACCGATGCTGAACATACGATGGAAAATGTCATTCGTGGGTTGGATGATCTTCGGAACACCCAGTTCTATAAAAACAGGCCCAGGGGTGGTGACAGTAAAGAGGTGATAAAGGCTTCGAACAAGAGTGAGGTCAGGACGTTAACGGCGAAGGACAAACCACAGACTGTTTCCAGGTATTCTCCTTATTGGGTCGTATATGAAGAAGTGGGGAAGTGGAGATCGGAACTGATACTTGATGTTGTCAGTTTTGTTAAACCATCCATTCAGGCAGAAGGGAAAAAGACAGGGTTTCAGACATTCATTGGTACGGGTGGGGATATGGAAGCCGGGGCTGCCGATCTTGAAAAGATACATCGGTATCCTGACAGTCAGAATGTACTTAAGTTCTTCAATCCGGACTGGGAGGAACCCTGTTCCAATGCTGATATGTTTACCGGTCATTTCACACCGGCCTACATGTATCATATCATCGACGAAGACGGTAACTCGTTACGTCAGAAAAGTATTGAGGCTCTGGAAAGGGAAGCAAGCCAATTATCATGGAGAGATCAGTATACCTTCTGGTCACAGAAACCAATCTTCGCTTCACAGGCATTTTTAATCAATACAGGAGGCTTTTTCGGTAAGGAGATAGTTCAGATGCTTAACGCGAGAAGAGCCTTTATATTGACACATACAGACGCTCAGGTCGAAGAAATAGGCAGGTTGGAATGGATAGATACTAAAAATCCTTACAAGGGAGTAAAATTCATCCAGGACCCGGAAGGTTGGTTTCATGTTTTTGAACATCCGGACAGGGATAAAGACGGTAACGTATATATCAATCTTTACAAGACTACAACCGACTCTTATGATCAGGATGAATCAACAACAGATTCAAGAGGGTCATGGCAATGCTGGAAAGGCTTTAACCGATTAAAACCGGACAGTACCAACAGGAAATATGTCGCCAGGATAACCGAGAGGCCAAAGACAGAAGAAGGAGGTAAAGAACGATTTTATGAGCACACAGCGATGGGGTGTGTCTATTATGGTTTTGCCATAAACTTGATTGAATGGAGTAAGATATTGATCATTGACTGGTATGTAAAACATGGTTTTGAAAACCTGTTAAAGGAAAGACCTGAGTTTGTCACTGCTTCAATGATTAAGAAGTCGAATGCTACGAACCGATATGGTATTGATCCGGTGACCAAACCATACTGGCTATCCATGTTAAAAGACGAACTCACATTAGAGTTCATTGACAAGATGGATGATGTATACCAGATTGAAAGGTTAGCCAAGTTCAGGTATGATCCTACCGGTAAAAAATACAATTGTGATACCACGATAACTTCTGCCTTATGTGTAGTCCTTGATAAGGATGAAATGGAAATGGAAGTCTTCAGTAAGGCAGAAGAAAAAATGGTAGAACAACCGATACATTATAAAACTGTGAATGGAAGACTCGTTGCGATTTAAACAAAAATACATTGGCTGCAACATTTGACATATCGACAAAGGAAGGAAGGCAAAACAAGTCTTTGTATATCCATGGACTTTGTGTTGGCTCGGATGCAAGTAAAAAGCACGATCTCGAATGCTGGGACATGTATAATGAACAGCATGATGATAGTGAATTTGACTATCTGAGAAAGACAAAAGACGGAGACATCGTATATGAGATGCCTGCACAGATCCGTAATATAGGCCGTCAGCGTCCCAAGATCAATAACCTTGTTTCACAACAACTGGACAGGCCGTTCATCTATTCCGTTTACACCATTGACAGGAAATCTCTCAAACAGAAATACGATGATATTTCAAAGAAGTGGATTGAAAAAATCTTTGATCGGATAAGTGAACGATATGTAAATACTACCCTTCAGATAATTGGTATTGATACCCAACTTCAGAAGATGGAGCAATATGCCCAGCAGGTTCAGCAGACTGATCCTGCCCAGGCAGAACAGATACAATCCATGATCCCTGTTTTATCGGTACAGTTAGGACAGGTAAAATCAAAACTACAGAGAGAACAGGTTTATTCAGAGAAGGAACTGAAGGAGATTGAACGGTATTTCGCCTATGACTATCGTACCCTTGAAGAAGAACTGGCACAGAAACTTAGTGTTTATCTCTATGACATCCTTGATATAAAAAACAAGTCTATCAGTAACTGGATATCACAGACTGTTACCGGGAAACAATATTACATGGTAGATTATATCCCTGGTGATAAGAATCCTGTTTTCAAGGACCTTAACGGCATGGGGGTATATTATCCTTCCATTAATTCCATACGATGGGTACAGGATGGTCCCTGGTGTGCTTATGAAGAATTATGGTCGGTAGAAGATACCTTAAAAGAATATGGGCGGTATCTGAAACAGACGCAGATTGATGAATTGAAAGCCGGTGTAAACCAGCAATCCATTGAAACAGGAAATTTCAAACCTACTCCCAGCGGTGGAGCTATCCTTATTAATGATGATAAGTCTCCGTATGGAGGGACGTTGATAAAAGATCACAGTAAACTTGTTCGTGTATTTAAATTATGGTACAAGGAAGATCGTACTATCCGTTCCAAGAAATCTCCTAATCCTTATAAGCCAGGGGAATATTTTACTCATTACATTGATGCCAATAAAAAGGTCATCAATGCGGGAGAATACAATTACCGTAATGGCAAATATATCTCCAAGACGGATAAGACTATTGAATACCCGAAAGGAGAAGTAGAACTTATCAATAGTGACAAGGGAGAATATATCAATGACCGGTATATCCTTGACCGTTATCATACTGTAATCCTTAATGGGAAACATATTCTTGACTTTGGTCTTGATCCTATCCAGCCACGGTCAATCGATGATTACTACAATGTCAAACTTCCGATAGTAGGAAAGACCTATTCCGCGATCACAGAAAAACCTTATAGCCTGTTATGGTCTACAAAAGACCTGCAGAAACTCTATAAGATCATTCATTATCACCGGGAGTTACTTCTTGCCATATCCGGGACAAAGGGCAATGTGATTGACAAGTCACAGAAGCCGAAGGGAATGTCCCAGAAAGAATGGGAGTATAACATGAAGTTGGGCCGGTTGTACATTGAGACTACCGACAATTTAGGGAGAAAGGTTAATAATTCGTTCAATCAATGGCCGAGTTATGATAATACCATGACCCAGAGCATCCAGTATCTTGATATTATTCTCGATAATATCGACAACGAGATCAGTGATACGATGGGGATTCCCCGTCAGCAGATGGGCAAGGTTGTCAATACCGATCAGGTAGGCACTTATGCCATGGCACAGCAGCAAGGGTTACTTACACTTCAGATCCTTCATTATGATCATGATCTGGTACTGGCAAAGGCCATGACCCAGTTAATGAACATTGCTGCCGCCTATTGTTATGAAGAAGATGAACTGTTAAACATTATGAATCCAAGCATAGGCCGTCAACTTATTAAACTTCCGGCTGGCTTGCTGAAGAATAAAACCTGGGATGTTGTTCTTTACAATTCAGATAAAGACAACAGGAGGTTGAATGAACTGAAACAGTTAGCTATCAAACAAAATGACAAGGGTATGTTACCCTTCTCGAGTCTTATCCAGGTATGGACAGAAGATACTCTGACGGCTTTACGGAATAAGATTGAATACTTCAATGAACAGGCTGAACAGATGCAGCAGATGGCAGCGCAGAATGATGAAGAATCAAAGATGCGACTTCTTGAAGCGCAGATGAAATTTAAGGCAGAGATGGACCAATGGGCACTTCAGCAGAAACAGCAGATTGAAGAAAAGAAACTTGCCATTGAAGAAGCCAGGGCCAAACAGGAGCAATTGCGGGATATGATGAACAATGAAAATCAGAGGTTACAGAGGGAGCAGGATGGTATGTTAAAGGGTGCTGAGATAGCAAGTGAAAATCAGATTGAGATGGGGTACCTGAAGAACCAGGATAAACATTCGACAATAGACCAGCAGTTGAAATCCATTGAGATGCAGTTGAATTATATCCTGCAGAACAAACAGTTGGCTATGGATACCGGGGATCGGGTAAATACACACATGGAAAATCTTCAAAAATTAGTAATAGAAAACAAGAAGACTGACGCTGCAAAGGCGAAAGCCAAAGAACATATAAAAGATTAAAGTTATGGCAACAGAACAGAATGAACATGGACAGGAGACTCCGGTAGAAGTTAATCCTGTAGCACTTGAAAAAGCCGCAAAAAGCGCTTTTGATGAAGGTGTAGAAATAGAAATGGATAAACTGGAAGGTAATGGCGGTTCCGGTGGTAATTCCGGTGGTGGGACTGGCGGTGAAGGTGATAAAGGAGGAGCCGGTGGAGCAGGGTCATATACTTTCAGTCCTATGTGGAATGATCTGGCTAAGAAACTTGGTACGGAAGAAAAGCCGTGGGATATACCGGCAAATGTGAAGGAAGGGAAATTTGATCCGGATAAGACGGAACTGGATGTTCTCATTGAGACTATCCATGCCAATACTGATTATTCACAATTACCGGAATTACAGAATCCTACTGTCAGGGAATATCTTGCTGCCAGTCAGCAGGAGGGTTTTGATGAAAAAGCCTGGTTTGCTGCCAAGGCGCAGGAGCAGAGCATACGTCAATTAAAGGGCGGTGACTTCATTAGAGCCTTCTACACGAAGTTTAAAGGGAAGAATGAAGAAAACCCTGACGGATACACAGAAGAGGATATAAACGCTTATATCGCGTCAAAAAACCGTATTGATCTGGACCGTGAAGCCGGGATGCTGATGAAGCAACTGGATGAATATGACAGGGCCATGTCGATGAAGGTTGTTACCGAAGGGCAGGAAAAAGCACGTATCCAATTTGAACAAGAAGAAAATCAAATACTACAGCGTATAAATACATTCATTGAGAAGAAGAAACCCACTTCGGAATTCTTTGGGATTGAGTTAAGCGAAGCTGAGAAAACTCAATTTGTAAAAGAGTTACCGGGGCTTTTCAAACGCGATCCGAAGACAGGATTAAGTGAATTCGACACGATCATGCAAAGCGAAGATACCATGCTCGAATTGGCTGCTCTTGTCTGGTTGAAAGATAAAGGTTTGAAAGGAAAGATTTCTGCACTCAAGGAGACTATTAAGGCTGAAATAGAGGGCAAATTAGGAACCGCACGGAGAGTAGATGGAGGACAACCCGGAGGTACGGGTGAAAATCCGGATGCCAGTGTTCTCAATGATTAGTGTGGTATAGGCAGAGAGCCTTTTGCACTCACTCCAAACAACGTAAAACTGAATAACTATGCGTTACTTACCAGGAGGTCCGACACAGCAATTCGCCAATGAGTCGATAGATTCATTGAAACTGCTTGACTTTGCTGTTGTCGAACCCGACCGTTTACCTACCGTATTCCAACTCTGGAAAGAACGGGAAACCGTATTATCCTCAATGCTTGGTATCAAAGGACTGAAAACAAAAGGTCTTTTTGATGGCTATGTAGGAGGGAACATGCGTGTTGTGAAATCTAACCATGTGCAGTATAAGATCAAAAGTGCCGATCAGCGTAAACTCCGTTTTAAGGCTGATTCAACCGGTGTTGTATGGTCATGTGCTGCTTATCCTACCAAACCTGGCTACAAACAGTCAATTGTAAATGTAAACTTTGATTCGAACTGGGCCGGTTACAAAGAGGAAATTGTTCTCGGTGATCGTAAAACACATCTATATATCCTTGATGAAACTCCTCCTATTGAAAACGGCGGTGTATTTTCTCATAAGGTAAAACTCGTTGCTAGTGAAAATGAAGAATATATCGATTCATCATTGATGGTGGAAGGTGCTGAAGCTGCCTGCGTAATGACCATGTACGAACATGACTGGTCGGAAACTGGTGTTGAAAAATACACTTTCGATGGATGGGGACATGCTTACATGACCCTGCAGCGTCTCAAATATTCGTATTCCGGTACTGCCGAAGCCATGGGCGCAAGCAAGGTGTGGACCGAACATTCTGGATTCCAGTCGTTCCTCACTTATGCTGAGAATGAAATGATGAAACGTGCCGCAAAGTATTTCGAATATGCTATTGTTAATGGCAAAGGTACTGTTGCTACTGATGGTAGTGTGTTGATGAAAGACCTTCGCGGGCGTGAGATCATGGCCGGAGATGGTATCCTGAACCAGAACGAAGGTGCATACGAATATCCGTACAACAGATGGACGTTGAAGTTCCTTGAAAGTCTGATGAAAGATGCCGATATCCGTGCCGATAAGGATGGGAAACTTGAACTGGTATTCATGACCTCTCGTGCCAATATGATCAACTTCAACCATATGATGATTGAAAATGGTTTCACGACCATGAACAACAATGTTGAAGGTTCTGGTGCCGAAAAGGGTGTGAATAACAACTATTCGTACTATGAAATGGGCAATGTCCGTATCATACCGAAAGTTTACTATCCGCAGGATGCTACCGACATGCCGGTCATTGACCTGCCTGATGGTTCTGCCCTGCATGAATGGGATGGTTTCTTCGTACCGCTTGGACTTACCGATGGGGGTGATCCTCAGGTCCAACTTGTCCAGTTACGTCCTGCCAAGACCGGTTCGGTAGATGGTATCAATGTCGGAGGTTCGATGGCAACATCAATCGACGGTACTCACAAACATCTCCTGTTCCAGCATGGGGTAATCTGCCGTGCCAAGATCATGAAGATCTTCCGCCCGATGGCTAAAAAAGCTGTATTTCAGGGATAATTCACTTTAATTCATAACAAATGAGCAAGTTAACAGAAAGAGTAGTCACAATTATCAGTTGTGACAAAAGGTATGCTCAAAAGCCTTACCCGAGTGTGCCTGTACAGGATTCAGGAATAGGAACGTATCTGACAGGTCAGCATATTGATCCGGAAGATCCTTCCACTTTCAATAACCTTACTATGGAAGAAATGACTGAAAGGGTTCAGTTATCAGCTGAAAAGATGAAGAAGTTCCCTTTCGTTATCAAACCGGAATCTAAGGATGAGAATGGAAAGTTCACTCCCAATATTTTCCCGATTAAACACGGAACAAAACTCAACATTACTTGTGATGAGATGGGAGTGCCGGTCAATCAGAAAGACCACGCCTTGTACAATTACTATTCGAAATATGTTTCCGTTGTTTCTCCTTCAAAGGAACAGATGAAAAAAGGAACTCACTATTTCTATATCGAAGATAAGGTTGCTGAAGCCAATAAACGTGTATCTGTCGAAGATCAGCGTTTTGAAGCACAGAGCCTTGTCCGGTCCGCTAATCTGGATAAGTACCGTGAAATAGCACTTATCCTTAACTGGAAGATCAAAGATTTCCATATGAATGTAGGTTACCTCACGGAAACCGAAGTCAAGGATATCCTGATACAACAGTGTAATGAAAGGCCGGCTGACATCATTTCCTGTTTCGATAAGAACATCAATGAGGACATTTTTATCCTGAAACTAAAGGATAAAGGGATATTAACCTGGAAGAATGGTGCTTTCTATGACGGTTCGCTGTTTGTCGGGAGTACCCTGGAGCAGGTAAAATCCTTTATCAAGGAAGACAGCAAACGGGAATATCAACAAAAATGGGCAAGGCTGCTCGAATCAAGCAAGTAACTAAATGACCGCAACAGAAATATATAAGTCTTTTTTGTTGGAGATCAGGAAGTTCAACACCAGCACTGTTGATCCTGATGAATTCAACAGAAGGATCAATATTGGTCAGCGTAAATGGTTAAATGCCAAGGCTCCGTTAACGGAACTTACGCAGGACATCATTGATGACCTTCAGATGATTCGTGTTGTAACAGATGGTACCATGTTTTATGGTGATAAACTATTAACATGGATAAAACCTGATACTGACGAAGGACTTATTTTTTCTTTGCCTATGACCGATGATGCAGAGTTACCGCATTTTGGTATTGACACTACTTCCATAACGGAACCGATAGCCACTGGTGTTGAAGATAAACTCGTTGAAGATGCTTCTGAAGTTTACCCTCAGTACTTCCGGCTGTTAAATGTCCATGTAGGCCTTTTTTACGCTTCCAGACCGACGATCTGGTCAGATGTGGTATGGGAGCCTGTAAAGGTGTTACGAAGCGATAAGCGGTCTCTATTGGCGTCATATTATCGTAAACCTAAATTAGGCAGAAGATATTATGAACTGATAGGGGGTAAGGTCAGGATCATAACCGGTGACAGTGCGAAAGGTCTGGCTATGCGTCTTGAATACCTGAGGTATCCGGTACAAATCTTTTTTGATGAAACAACAGCAGCTGCACATGTTGACTGTGAGTTTCAGGATTCCCAGGTTGATGAGATCATTGCCTACTCGGTAGCCGGTTATCTTGAAAGTATAGGTGACCCGCGCTGGAAAAGTTACGTGATTGAAAAAAAACTCAGTTATTAACTCCCTAATTCAATTAAACAATGGGAAACAAAAATTTTCCGAATCGTCCGATGTTGTTCAACTCCGTGTTGAACAAGGACTGGGGACTATATCTTGACGGTAGCACCCAGGTGCTATTTTGCAAAAAGCATGGTCTTCATATTCCTGAAGTAGCAACAGTAAAGTACACTGATACTGAACCGGGGAAATACAAAACTCAGCTTATCTCGTTGAAACAATACCCGGTGGCTGAAGGATATCCTCTCGAATACGGTCTTACCTTTAAACGTAAGGTGCGTTATCCTGGTGTATTAAACGATGAACCCAAGAGCTATGCAAGCTATTATGGGGATCGTATCATCACCCGCGCCATGGTAAGTGATCTTATTGCCGATGCCGACCTGTTCGACATGGAAAATGAAATCATTGCTCAGGCTGCTATCGATACCAAACGTTTTGTAAAACTCCGCAGGGCTTATAAAGTTACTGATACCGGTAATGGAGATGAAAGTACATTGACGGTAACCTTGCAGGATGGAACAGCTGTAACTTTTGCTACTGCTACAACTTTCGCTGCCGGTCAGTTGGGGCTTCAGTTCAACGCCAATACTGATCTGAATGTAAATCTGAAAGCATATCGTATCGGTGCCGATAAATACCTCATTACTTCTCGTGAAGAAGGTTACCTGTTCAAGGTAGAGGCCGGTACTGATACCACTGTTGACGGAAGATATATCCTTGCAGAAAACAAGGAAAAGGATGTTCAGTTCGTTACTGAATATGATCCTGACTTTGCAACAAGCGAAGGTATGCATCTGATTGATGTTGATGGTACTACCAACACTACAACTGGTATTGATATCTATGTCAATGGTGTTCTGCATGAACCGACACATAACAATACGCTTGCAACACTGGTAGCGAACATCAATACTTCTGTTGCAACTCATGGTGTATATGCACTGCTTGACGGAAGCACTCATTACAACATCTATGCTCCTGATACTTTGGATTCATTCGACTTCTCGTTGAGTGATGCAGCAACCAATGTTATTGACTACGAATCGTCACCTGCCGGTGCGTTCCCGTATATGACATCGAATGACCTGGACAGGAAGTTCCAGAACATCCCGAGTGATGGCGCTCTTGCTACCCAGCGTAGGCGTGAAGTCCCCGAAGATGGTGCTATCTATCGCCACTACCATATTGAATGGACAATAACAAAAGATGCCGTTGGTGGTGCCGCTAATGCCGTTGAAACGGTTAAGAACATGGCTGATTTCTATATCAAGAAGTCAGAAGCCATTGCCAATTATTTCAAGGCTACTGATTCGAAGTATATGGATGAGACTTTGCCGTCTGCTGCCGATACCAGTTTGCATACACTGATTAACGCTCTCACCTCTTAGTTGAGATAACAGATGAAAACGCTGGCGCAAATACGTGATGCCGTCCTTGAGGCGATCCATTCTTACGAGATCACTGATGATTCTGTCATTGATCCCGAATTAATTGAAGATAAGATTGTGGATCTGTGGAATACCCTTGTTGCTCAGGAGGTATTGTCGGGGGTGGCAAATGATGTCTACTATATGCCTGTTGAGAACATAGAGTGTGAATTATATCGTCCCGGTTTAGAGGTTTCCGGAACAACGGTATATGGGAAAGGAGTTTTTTGGAAGGCGTCACTGCCTGCGTTACATCCGCGGTTAGACCCCAAGAACATTCAATACTTGGGGACTGCTGATTTTGAAAACAACTACAGCCGTAAAACCCTGAGCGGATTCCGGTCCGTTCAGGGCAACCGGCATACTGCAACACATCCATGTTATACTATTGTTGGTAAAGAAGCATGGTTAAAAAACCTGAATCATGAGGGTACCAATCTGATATCTATGATTATCATCCCTGATGATCCAAGAACAGTAACAGATTTTGACATTGAAACAACACCTTTTCCGGTAGCTGATCCGCAGAAACTTGAGATGCTGGTCATACAGCATTTTGTTAAGAACATGGGATTTCCACCGGACAAGATCACTGATGCAAATGTAGGTTTGCAGCAACAACAGCAGCAACAGAATGGCTAATCCTGTTTATATAGGGCGAATAGTGATGAATGATACCATTCTGGTAGATGGGGAATATTTCCTTCGCAATCATCAGTATCTATATACAGAGAAGCGATGGGAAACACTATCTGTCAGGATTGATGGGATAAAACCACCCGTTCATAAGATTATACATTATGTAGTTCCTGTTGAAGATACAGACTATCTTATTCCGGATATAGTCTGTGTTGAATATGATAAAGAGATACCGGAAGCATATCAGGACAAGATTAAATACTACCGTGATTCATTGGTCGATACAAGCGATTGGAGAGCCGTGGTGAAAGAAATGGCCGGGATAAGTATAGATAACCGGACAGCACCGAGCGTTGATTTACGGGCTTATAATAGCGTCAAGGATGATATTGATAGAACTGTACACGAAGATATACAGGATCAAGGTTCAGGAATATGACTTTGAAGATCTTATCAATGACAAGGAACCATTATTTGAAAAGAACAGGAAGTTCAGATCATGGGAAGAATACCTTGCGCCGGTTTTTATTGGGAAATACAATTTAAAACACAAGACTAAAAAGGAATATTCAACCTGGTTAGTTAGAAAGATAGTAATTACGTTCTTAAAGTTAATGCTGGAAGACATAATATGGAAAAATGCTTCTTTCGTTCTTTACAAGCGGTTACCCGGTAGGATACAGATAGGATACAGGCCACCGAAGAATAAAAGAGATCCTTTGAGATTTATAAAGAAGCATTATATACCGACTATGAGTACCAGTAAAAAGTTTTATGATTTAACGAATGTGAGGTACTACTTTGTGTTTGAACCACCATACAAAAGAAGACTAAGGGAAGCTGTAAAAGCGGGTAAAGTTTACGAAAAGACAATATATGAGCACTCTTCCAGATAACAATACAGGATATACGACAGCCGATGAAATCATGGCTATGGTAGCCAGGGACCATAAAAACAAGGTCCTTGACAGGGATGATATCATTGAATGGTGTGCTGAATGTGAAAGGGATTTTGTCTATGATATAGACCAGATGGTTTATTATAAGGGGATAGGGCTTGCTGTTAAAAATGACCGGACTATACTTCCCTGTAATATCTTCCGGCTTCTTGAAGCAAAAAGGACAAGGAATGGAACCAGGATCACATATCGGAGAAATGGAAGGTTTCTGATATTCGGTACACACTCGGAGTTGGGTGCGGTATATATCGATTATGTTGGATTACCGGTTGATGAAAACGGTGTTCCATATATCTTGGAAGGACATGAACAGGCTTGTGCGGCATATGTAGTATATAAATTATACTTAGGAGATTTCTTAGCTCAGAAGATAACTCTTAATGCATGGGCTGAAATAAAGCAGGACATGATCAATAAAGTAAGGGCTTGCGGACAGGACTTCAGGCACTATTCATCTGAATATTTCGATTCACTTCGTAAGATACAGTTTGATATGGTGCCGAAGTTATATGGTGTTAAACTAATTGGGTAAAAAAAATAAAATCTTAAAGTGATGATAAAAGAAATCTTAAACGGGTGGGATATTACAAATGGTGGAATATCCAAAGTCATACCTGAACTAACAGGGAAGAAATACAGTTTACAGGCTGTATGGTCCGGGTTGACTGGTACTCTGGATGGTACGATAAAGGTACTTCAGTCGAATGACGGTATCAATTACGATCAGTTGATGACTCTTGATGCTGATGGTGCGGAAGTAGATTTCGATATTGATCTGGATTCGGCGGCTGGCAGTGAGACCATAGAGGACAAGGATGGGTTCATGGGTAAAAACATGATGATCACTCTTGGCATAGGATCTCTTACTGCAGGGCTTGTAAGTCTGTATCTAAATATTGTTGATTAATGGGATCGGTAAAAGAAATAAAGAGATTTGGTGCGAACCGGACGATCAGGAAACCATATGTCGGATTTCCACCTAAAGGCTCAAAGTTGAACCAAATTCTAAACTGTATTTTTACAGAAGATGGATTAAACTTCATAATAACTGAAGATGAACAATTTTATTTAATACCGGAGGATTAACATGGCAATTAATGGATCAAAATTCAGTGCATTAACAGCACAACAGAAAGCAGATACAAGAGATGCAATAAGAGGATATAAGATTTATTCTGCATTATTTACTCAATTAGGAAGTAATGCGCCTACAGTAACAATATTGGAAAATACAATTGGAAACATTGTGTGGAGTTATAACGACGTTGGACTTTATGATGGCTTATTGATAGGAGGATTTCCAGAAATAGATAAAATTGCCATTTTCACACACTCCTTATATGATAATGGAGATCTGTATTCAATTCAATGTTCACGTAATAATAATGATTGTGTGCAAATAACTTGTAGACTAATTAGTACGGGTGCATTATCCGATGATGTATTGGCACGTAATGTTGTGGAAATAAGAAAATACATTTAGTTCACCTTTGGAACTTTACACTAAAAGAAAATATGTATAACGCAGCGATGATATTAGTTAATGATCAGGTGGAAGAACCACTGAAGAAGGACTATATCAATCATGATATACAAAAAGAACTTAAGTATGGTGTAGTATTTTCTGATTTTATTGAAAATACTATAATCAGGAAGAGAAAACGTATGGGTGATAGTTATATGAGTAATTATCATACTTTGATTTATCACCTGAATAATTTTTGTAAGAAAAATGATTGTGTGATATATACTAATTCTGTTAATGAAACATTCCTTGATGACTTCATTAGTTATCTGCAGGAAGAAAACCTTAAACAGGGATATATTAAAGGAATTCTTTCATTAGCAAAAGCGATGATTAAGAAAGCTGGTAATTATGGATATGCTGTTGATGTTACATGGGATGATGTGGATATAGAAAGTGAACCTTCGTTTTCTATATTCTTGTCAATGAATGAAATTACCAGAATTTATTATTATGATAATCTAACAAAGAAGGAAAAAAGAATTCGTGATCTGTTTATTCTTGGTTGTTTAACAGGAATGCGGTATTCTGATTATTCTACACTTGCAACTAATAATTTTCGTGAAGGATATATTCATAAACTTACTCAAAAGACTAAAAAGCAAGTTATCATACCCTTGCATGATTATGTCAGGGAGATCATAAACAGATATGACGGGCAGATTGAATTTGGATTATGCACCCAGCATTTTAATAGATATATAAAGAAGATCTGTAAAAAGGTCGGATTAAGAGATATAATTTCTTATTCATACATGAGAGGGGGAAAGATAGTTAGTGAGACAAAAGAAAAATGGGAGATGATATCGAGCCATACTGCAAGGAGGTCATTTGCCACTAATATGTATCTTACTCAAAGAATGACAGCTTTTCAAATCATGTCTATTACGGGACATACTACCGAAAAGAGTTTCTTCCGATATATCAGAATCCAACAGGAAGATATAAGTAAACAAATAGCTGGTGATATAATATTCAGAAAATGATAGCAACCATTCTCATATTAGTTTGTATCATCCTCACGGCTTTTTGGAATGGGTTGGTGATAAGATGGGAGTTTAGTGGTAAATATAGTCGTTTATGGCATGCTACAGGCTTTATGATAAGACTTCTGCTTTGTGTAGTAGTTTATATTGGAATGGGGTTATGGTGGTTTATAGGGGCTGTAATACTGTCATGGATACCATATAATATAATCATAAGTTTAATTGTTTGGGGTAAATGGTGGCATTTATCAGATAAGGGAATTGATGGTTTAATTAAAAAACTTTGGTCATGGCTGACATAAACACACTTCAAGTTGGTGACATCATCCTGGTCAGGGATGGAAAATCCTTTATTGCAAGGGGAATAACCTGGTGGATGAAAATCTATAAAAAGAATCAAAGAATCATGATGCTGGCAACCTATCATCATGCCGGTACGGTTATCAGTGATGAAGGTGTCCTGAAAATTGCTGAAGCGGTAGGAAAAGGGTACCAGATCAATTCGATTGAAGGAGCATATTCTACTCAGGCATGGAAAAAAAGAATAGATGTTATAAGACCTGATATTCCTTATACTGAAAAAGACAAGAAATGGTTGTCATCAAAAGCCAAGGAATATAACCAGGAGATAACAAGGTATGACTTTCTGAATTTCTTCTTTCAGATATGGTTGATAAAAACAGGGAAGTGGATAGGGCCACGAGGTAAGAAAGCAGAGAACAGGTTATATTGTAGTGAAGCTGTAGCTACGATAGCCAATTATGTAAGGCCGTGTACGTTTGTTAATCCGGCAGCAACAAACCCGATGGATGTAGCGACGAATCATAATTATCACTTCGTATGACAATTATGAATAAACTGTCGTTATATTTGTGCCTACATTTAATGACATGAATCAATTCAATCTTTTTATTAAAGGTCTTTCTTCTGACCTTGAACCATCAAAACGAGATCCCATGACCTGGGATTTTCCTGCATTAAACTGGAGGGTTATCAATAAAGAAGGACAGGGGTTGATTCTTACTCCGATGTATGGCAATACAAAGGTTGTAGATGGTATTACAGACCCTACGGCACACGTTCTCCTTTCTGAAGGGTATTATGTTGTCGGGGCATGTGCGTACAATGGACGGCTTTATATTGCGTCCAGAAACGTATCAGGAGATTGTGAACTTGGGATGTATCCTGGTGTTGACCGTACCCTTGATGAAGGATTTGTAGATGAATATAAACCATTACAGAATTTTAAAGATAACTCGGGTAACTTCATAACCTTTAACACGGCAAAGTTGCATTTTAATGCTGACACTATCCTTGATATGTTCGCTTATTCTTCCTATGACGGTTCTGTCGATTTATATATCTGTGATGGCGTTAACCCGAACATGATCATTAATTCAGGAGTAAATGATGAAGGGGAATTACTTGATACAAGGGTTTACAGTAATACTTCTTTTCCCTACTCTGTAAGGATGATTAAGGCTACGGGCAATATAATAAAAACCACGTATAAAAGTATTGATGATAATGGTACGTTGTTACCTGGGAACTATTTCCTATTTTTCCGTTATGTCAGTAATTCGTTTGACCGTACACCCTTTATTACAGAACTGGGACCGGTAGCTATCTTTAATGGTAAAACGAATAAAAGCATAGAAGGTATTGGTGATGAACTTGAAGATACTACTACCAAATCATTGACTGTTGAACTATCGAATCTTGATCAGGACTATTCATATATCGAAGTAGGAGTATGGCGGTATCATGGCATATCAATTTCAGTACCTGTAAGGGAAGAATACCTGGTACATAAATATTATAATATCAATGGTGATAAGTTACAGATCACCATTTATGGTACGGAAGAAAAAGAACCTTTGACTGTTGATGAAGTTATTGCTGACAATGTAGTACCTAACTGTTGTAAAACACATACTGTTGCCGGTGGAAGATATTACGGGGCTAACTGGACAGATATGGATTATGACAGGGATGCCATGGCTACATTTGCTAAACTGGTAGTACCTACCATAGTCTTCAAACAGTTAAATGATATTAGCAATTTAGAATATGAAAGTGGGGCTTCTACGATACCGGGGTATAAGGACCAGACGAATATCCTTGACAATATCAGTCACAGGCGCGGAGAAATATATCCCTATGGGATAAGGTTCCTGTTAAACAACAATCATCTGTCAGAAGCTTTCCCTATTCAGGATTGGGATTTCTTTTTATCAGCAACGAGTGGGGTTCGTGGTTCAAGTGATAATGGATTGGTAAGGATGCCGTATTTCACTTCGACGGGTACAGATGATGTAAATGACCTGACAAAGAGTATCGGTGTAAGGTTTAGTTTAGGATTACCAACGACGGCTGGCACTGCTGCTGCATATTGGGCAAAGAATAAATCACGGTTTGAAAATGTCATTGGATTTTACCTTGTAATGGGAGAACGTATCCCTAATATGATTACCCAGGGTATAGCGGTAAAGTGTTATAATAAAGCAAATTTCTATTCCAATGATTATTACTTTGGCAATGCTACATCTGATAGTAAAGGAACTGAAAGTACTTCTTTGTATATGCCATTGCCGGGAGGTATGATGCTTAATAGATCAGAAGGATCGTATAATTGTCCATGGGAGTGTGCGGCAGGGGAAGTCCGATATGCTTTATTTTCACCAGAATATATTTTTAAAAATAATATAATAGTACCTTCTAAAGTATATATTCAGAAGTTATTTCAAGCTGCTGATAGTGCTACATTTTGTCGGTATCGTGATTATCCGGATCTATTGGATGATATCGCTTATGAAATGGAGATAAACAATACTAATAAATCAGGATTAACTTATAGTCCATCTGCTGTATTATCTACTATCGCTGATCTTATTTCCGAGAATGTTTATAATGCGGGGCATAATTGGTCCAGCAGATTTGATGATGCAAATGATTCTGATACTCCTATCAATTTTGCTTATAATCTTGGTGCTAATATAGCTTATAATTTAAGAAACAGGGTTCGTAATTATATTGGATTAAGAAGTATAAGTACTGATCCTGATTTAGATTATGCTCTGGTGTCATTGCTTCGTTATTCATCTCATCAAGAATATAAATCTGCTACATGGTCTGCATTTAGGGTTTCTAATACTCAATACTCAAAGATATCAGAGTTTATTGAAATTACATCATCAGGTTTTAGTAGTACTGTAGATTGCTACAAGGGAGACACTTTTCTTTCAAGAACGTCTTTAAGGGTAAGCCATTTTGAACATTTACCTTCGGGATGGACAGAAGGTACAGCAGCAGATGATATATATGCCCATGGTTTTAATCTTTCATTCATAAGTGAGAACGACCTGAATACTCAATTAAGGAATACGGTAGAAAATGCAGAAGGAAATACAAACACATTCTTTCCTAAGTGTCTTGATAATGGAGAGTTTACAAATCTTCTTGATTGGGGGTTCCTTAATACACAGGTTAATGCAAGTGAAGAGGCTCTGGCTATAAATGCCGGGTATGGCGTTTCAAGGAGTGACAACACAGGAGCAGGTATAGCCACTGAGCTACCCTATATAGTTAACCGTATGCCTGACCGTATATGGTATAGTGCTAAAGAGATACAAGGTTCATATCGTAATAATTTAAGGATATTCGGATATGATGCTTATGTAGACTTCCCTGCCAGCGATGGACCTATCAATTGCATCAGGGAATTATTCGGCCGGTTGATTACGATCAGTGATTCTTCAATACGTGAACATATCTATAATGAATCACAATACAGGGTTCCTACGTCATTAGGTGAAATGCTATTAGGTACTTCAGATATTCTTGCTGAAGTATTCCGGGAGTTGGCACCATATGGTAGTTCACATGGAAGAGGAATTGTAAAAACAGAAAGAGGATTATACGGTATCGATACACAATCGGAATTAATATGGGCAGTAAGGGCAGGTCAGGGAGGATTGGTAGCGGAAGACATTAGTGTATCCAAACAGATAAACAGTGAATTCAAGAAGATACTTGCTTCTCTTCGGCCTGATACTGTCATGGGTAAATTCGGGGAATATGATGTAAGGGTAGGATATAATCCTGATACCAGTTACAAGGAAGTTTATTTTACCATTTCGAATGCTCAGGGAGACTTTACGATTACCTATTCTGAAAAGATAGATGCCTTTACTTTCCCGGTAGGTTTTTATCCGAGAATATATGTAAACACAAAACAACGGCTTTTTAGCGCCCTGGACGCATCCAATGTCCTTTCCAATGGATTATACCAACATGATGATGAAAGTGGCTATATGCTCTTCTATGGCGTTCAGGGGACTGCATATGTATCCTTTTATGTGAATGGAAATGTAGAAGGGGAAAACAGCACACAACTTGAAAAGGTATTTAGGGCAATGAGCGTAATATCCGGTGAGGGAGAATTTGAAAAGATAGAATTTTCAACAGAAATGCAGGAAGCGAAGATAGACCCGTTCATAGATACAGTGAAGTTCTGGCAGTTGCCGGTATACAAAGAAGGAAGATGGGAGTTTCCATTGCCTTTACAGAGCAGTGAATTAAAAGGGGGTCTTGACTACAAGAGCGAGTTAAGGGGTAACTGGTTAAAGGTTACTATTTATTACAATGGGACTACCAGTACATTCATACAGTCAGTAAAAACAATTTTCAATCAAAGTTTATCATAATGGCATTATCATTAATATTATCGGGAATATCAGCTGGGGCTGGTGCTCTGGCTTCTCTCATTCCTAATGAGACAAAATATAAAATGGAAACACACTGGATTCCTGGTGATTCTAATTCAAATAGAATATCAGGACTTAAAGGTGCTTCTACGATACAAACGCCTTATACAGAAGTAACAACTCCTGGTATAAAGAAAGTATTATCCGGGGTATCTGCCTTGGCTGGGGTAGGATCATCTTTTTCGAAGATGCTGGGAGGTGGTGGTATCGGAGGGAACATAGGTTCAAATCTTGCTCCTGAACAGATAACGGATACAGGATTAAAGAGTATGCCGGACATGATGAATCTTACCGATGAACAGGAAGCTAATGACATACCATTTGATACAAAGAGTGTAGTACAGCAGATGATGACTAATACAGGACTGGCTATCAATGATCTACAGAGTAACAGGAAATCAAGTTTCACTCAATACCTGAGATAATCTTTAAAAATAATACTGTCATGTTAGACTATAATATACCTACAGAAAAACCATCGGCATATAAAAGGACATGGGACAATATGTGGACTTCATATACGAAGTTCATGCATGGCATCTTCAATCCATTGGAAAAAGAAGTTGCTCCTGCGGAACCTACTAATAAAACTGCGTCTCCTTTCTGGTGGTCTCTGCCTACTATAAAAACACCAACGGTTTCTGTTCCTGAAAAAAATACAGCAACCCCTAAAAATATTACAAAACCAACTTCCGGTTCTACGGGTTTAACAAAGAAACCGTTAACATTAACACCCTATGTTAAATCTACTGCTCCTGATGCAATAGACCCTATTATTGCTGATCTCGAAAAAACAGTATTGGCACCATATGAAAAAAGCATTCAAACAGAACCGGATATAACATTTACTCCTGACCATGATAAGTATGATATTGCCCTTGGTGAATATGAACAGTCCCTTGATGAATCCAATACCAGGGCAAATATTGTTGATGCTGCCAAATTAGGAGGTAACCTTCTTTCGATAGGTTCTGCCCTTTCCTATAACGATCCTGAAAAGGTAAAGTCTCCGACATTCACGGCTCCCCGGTTGCTTAGTCCCGGACAGTATATGATGGCGGCAGCAAATAAGAATATTGATACAGCTTCAAATCTTACCACACGATCTTTACTTGAATCAGGGAGGGCTAATCAACTTGTTGCTGTTAATGCAAATGTCATTGATGAAAAGAATAAGGCTGCTATGGCGGCAACACAGGCCGATATAGAGACGATCAACAAGCAATCGATGTTAGATAGCGAAGCATCAAATAAGACTGAGGAAGCGCGTATAAATGCGTTAAATCAGGATATCGAAAACAGGATGAAAACAAACCTTATGAAAGGGGCAACGCTGACTGAAGCTTTAAATGCTCTTGGTGAACAGGGGACACAGTTCATAAACAGGATGACACAGACAGACTATTCGAAATGGTTGGCTAAAATGCAGACGGAACAGATGAGAAACATGAATGCTATGTACATGAATCCTCTTAACTTGTAAATCATGGGAAAGTTATTATTAGGTCCTATACAATCAAGAACGCCGTACTTCATACCCGGGCCTGAAGGATTGGCGTCTATACTTGAGATGACTGCCAAGACCGGAGCAATGGGTTATTCATCTATGCTCAGGAGATCGGGTCGTACTTCCGATGATGATGATAAGAGATTAAAGGGATTACCGGGACACCAGCAAGCTCTTTATCAACAACAACAGATGCTTGATATTGCTGAACAGAATCTTAAATATGAAGCGGTAGATGCCCTTCAAAACAAATACGGTAATGACATCCGGGCTTTCCTTCAGAATGAATCAATCGAAAACGGAGGATTGCTTGCAAAGAAGGAACAACTATTGACATTACGGAACCAATGGAAAAATAATACTTATCAGGCTGAAGAATACCAGAAGAAATATGATAAGGCGTATGATGCCATGGTCAACAACAATGCTTCAGACAGATATGCAGTAGATTCTTCTAATCCTGATACCCGGTTATCTTATAAGGACGATGACGGAAATATCCATTATTATACCAATGCGCAATATATGGATCTGTTATCTTCCGGATTGGGTGTTGATAAAAACGGGAACCTGCAAGTATCTTCTATTCCTGATATCATAAAGGGAGGGGATTTTGACAAGTATATCCGGGAGGCTTCTAAGGATGCGGCGGCAGGGATGAAAGAACGGTTGATAGACGCCGGAAATTCAGTAACATCAAATAATGAAAGTTTAAGCAAGGTTGCCAACCTGGTTTTGGGTAATATGCCTAATATGCCTATTGATGTAAAAAAAGATATGAACCAGGAATATTGGAATTGGAGAAGCAAATCCAATTTTGATGATAATAAACTGGTGGAATATCTGAAAGATCAGAATATCACTCCTGATACTCCTGTCGATAAGATGACTGCATCACAAAAGGAACAATGGAAAAAGGTTATGTGGTTACATGGTCAGGTAGATAATACTACGGGGATATTTAAGAAGTATAGTATCTCAATTGATAAAAACGGTACCGGTTCAGGTGGGAATGGTTCGGGTTCGGATAAGCCTCTTGGTCCAATATCAGGATTTATTTCCGGGAGGCAAAAAGGGCAAAAACGAAGTCCTGTGTATACTCTTGGCAAAGGTGGCATGATGAGGACGGCTAATTATAATACCCTGAATGAATCATTGCCGATAGGACCTCAATACACTTCAAAAGTTAATGCTGATCTACATGAACGGCTTATCTATGGTAATCCGATGAAAGCAGATATATTCGATAATGGCAATGGATATTGGTTTACTCCTGACGGTATTCCTAATGATATGTCATTATTATCACGGTCAGGGGCTGTTATTATGGGTATGACGGGTTACCTCAGTGAAATGCCAATTCCTTATAAAGATGCTTCTTTCGGTGATGAAGGGCGATGGATGCCGTATGGTGAAGAAGCTCACAACACCCAATTAATGCGGGCTTATAACAACAAACAGATAACGGCAGAACAATATCTTTCTATGAAAAGGTCTTGGCCTAAAGGTAAAGACAAAGAACCTGGAAGTAATGAAAGGGTAATGACAATAGAATATACTTTGGGTGTCCCTGAAGATGATGAATCAGCTGTAAGATTATTGAAGGACAAACTATGGGGATATAATGCCAGGAATGGAGGGAAGTTTGAAAAAGGTGCTGTTGAATTGAAGGATGTTAAATTATATGATCCGACAAGTAAGAAAACTGTTACCTATAAAACCTGGAAGGCTGCATTACCTGTAACTCTCGATAACATGTATTGGGATGATAACTACTTTAATTCGGCTAATGTTAAGAATGCCCAGGATAATATGACTTATGAAAGACAATCAGCGTTTGGTGTACCAAGTAAATAAATAAAATCTCATGCAAGAACCTACAAAAAATAAAGTTGACTTTATTCCTCTTTTTGCAAATGGAATGACCACGAATCAAATCCTTGATTATGCAAAGAAGAATAATGCTGAAATATATCTGAGCGATCCTGAAACAGCAAAGACCCAGTATAAGGATGCTATCAATCCTGATCAGTTTGATTCGTTTTATTCCCTGGCACAAGAAGGATATAACAACTATCGTAAAGGGGAATGGAATGGTAATGTAGCTGAATCATGGATGTACAGAGCACCCTCTGTTACCCTTCAGCGTCTGGGATATGGTGATGCTTTTATTCAACCGGATAAAAACATGCCTGTTGTCGAAGGACGATATGGGTATGATATCGAGGGTAACCAGGTAGCTACTCCGGAAGAGATAGCTGACAATCTTGGATATATCATTAACGATAAGACCGGGGAGAAGGAACCCTTTTCACATGGTAAGGTGCAATCTACTTTAAACATTGCCAAGTCTGTTGCTTCGATTGTTGAAGACTTTGCATTACCGGGAATGGTAAATGAAAACATGGGCAATGGGAAAGTGGTCAATGGATTATATGGAGATGAAATACCTTACCTTGCATACAATGAAGAAGGATTGCCTGAATGGAGAAAGGCAAAGAAAAGCGATATAAAGGATACCATGCTTATACGTTCTGCCATTGGCCCTCAACCGATGCAGAGAAGTTATGTGAGCGCATTGATTAAGAACATCTATAATATTATTCCACAGATCGCCAGTACGATTGGTAGTGTGGAAAACACTATTGATGACCTCTATGATAACATGGTATATGGAAAGGATATGCCGGGTTATCTTGAAGCTATTGGCAAACAGTTGCAATCAACAGGTACTGCTTTATCATTTAAGGGATCGCAACGTGCCCAGGAAGGAAATATCTTTAATAATAAGGAAGCTTTATTCTCGGGTCTTGGACAGGTATTAGGACAGGTATTATTACAGTATGCTACTGCCGGTATGGCTGGTGCTGCTGGTATGGGCAGTTCTGCTGCTATGTGGACAGCCAACGGTGTCTTTGGAGCTATGGCTATGGATTCATTTGCTCAACAGGCAAGGCATCTTGGCATACCTGAAGAAGATATAGCCTGGATGGGACCTATCATTGGTGCCAGTGAAGCCTTTGTTGAGGGGATTATAGGCCCCAATATCATCACAAAGGGTAGTGATGCTATTGTTCATCGTAATGCCATGAAGGAAGCGATAGAGACCGAAACAAAGAAGATGATTGAGGTGGTAGGTGAAAAGGTTCCTTCGAATCTGTCTAAGTCACAGAAATTTCAATTGGCAAGAAATATCTCCAAGGCTATTGGGCGGATAGGAGAAACATTATATTCTGAAAAGACAGCACTTGGAAGACTGGGAATGACCTCTATGGAAGAAGGAAGTGAAGAAATCTTTTCTCAGTTCAATCAGAATTTACTTCAGACCTTATATGATATTGATAAGAATGCTCATGATCCTTTTGTACAACCGGGTGAAGGGATGTTTGGGGAAGTTGACAGGAATAACTATTCGGAGACGTTCCTTAACCGTATCCCGGATGGTATGGCAGAATCATTTGTTCTCGGGTTCCTTGGTGGTGCCGGTGGAGCTTTGACAAGCAGACAGATATTTGCTAATCATCAGGAAGATACCATTACAGATTTTATTGCCAAAGGCAAAACGGATAAGTTAGTAGATCATATGAACAGCATGTATAAGAAGGGTGAACTGGATGTACCCTTTTTAGATACTGATGGTAATCCTATCCCTGTTGGCAGTGAAGGTCAGGTTAAGAGCATGAATGATCTTGCTTATGAAACATTAAAGAATAAGATTGAGGTATATGATCAATTAGCCAAGCAATATAAGATAACTGACAGTGCCACACTCAAAGCTGTAGGTGGTGACTTTTCGTTTCTTAAGAACGCTCTTTTTACTGCTAAGGAAGTAAACAATGCCAGGGCTCGGTTACAGGAGATACAGAATAACCAACAGGCTACCGAAGAAGAAAAGGCAGAGATACCGGTATTACAGCAGACTATAGTTTCGGGAGAACAGGTTATACAGAATATAGTTAATCCTGAACATGAAAATACAAAATACAGTAAAGCCTATAATGACTATCTGAAGACAAGGCGGTCATTAACTGACCTTGCTATTAAGGAAAACAACCTGGATTCATTATCTAAAAACCCTGATAGATATTTTAAGGCTCTCACAGCTTCTATAAGCGATTATAGTCCCGATCTGTATCAGAATACCAGACTATTCAATTCAGATGCTCTACGGGCTTATAACACCGCCAAAACAGTCGAATATGAAGCGAAGGTTAAGGCAAGGGAAGAAGCACGGCAGAATTTTATCAATAAAGTATCATCTATTACTTCGGAAGTGGGAAATAAAAAAGAAATTCTTACTTCATTAAACAACAGGTTATCGAATATTGAAGCTGGTGATTTTGAATTTGCTAAGGCAGATAATGATCTTATGGAATTGGATAAAAGAATATTCGATATCATGGAACCATTAAAAATGCATAGAAGGGAATTTGCTCTGAAACATATTACAGCAGCTATTAATGATGAAACGGAGTTAACCGATAAAGAACTTAAAAGAATTGGATATACAGGATTAAAAGTTGAAGACTATAAGAATATACAGGATTATTTAAATGATTTAATAAAAACAGCTGAAGTAACATCGGCTTTACAAAAATCTATTCATGAAAGATATAATGAATCTACTAAGGATATTAAACAACCTGATCTTAATACTTTATTTAAGTCACATTTCACCGATGATGTAGAAAAACAATATTCAATTGTTGAAGATGCTATTAATAGAAATCTTGAAGGATATAATCCATCAACTGTTGAAAAAACTATTAGCGATAGTATAACTACTTTACAACAACGGAAACAGATGTTAAAGGTTAGTAATACTACTCTTCAGAATTTGAATAAGGAAAGTGGTTTCGATCATATATCGAAGGATGACCGTATTGTTGATGACACTGAAGCAAAAGAAATTAATGAAAAGATTGAGAGTCTTATTGGAAAACTTACCGGGTTAAAAGATCAGGTTAGTACAATAGCCGGCCAGAGATCAGTTCGTCAGCAGAAACTTAAACAAGTTCATCTTGAATATGTCCGCAGATCATTGGAAATAATTATTTCAGGAAAAATAGCCAATGATTTTCCAAAGCTGAAGGAATTATATGAGAAACTAGTCCCGATGCCAAAGGAAAGCATGACAATGGATTCTGTCCTTTCCGGTCAAGATAATAAAGCGATTATTGAAAATGAAAAGATAATCAATGAGATTGAAACTATTATCCGGCAAAATATTGGAACGATCTTTAGTAAAGAATGGTACCAGGGGATAATTAAGACAAATTTCATTAGTAATCTGAAGAATTCATATCAGACATTGATGGGTAGGTCTGATTATCAGGGGGATTATGAACAGTCATTCCTAAGAGAACTATCAAATAATATTACCGCTTCAAGCATAGGGTATAATTATTTCGTTTCCTATATGAGCAGACTTACGGGACCGGTAAAGAATGATATTACAAAAGCAAGACTTGATATTTATTCTAAGAATCCCGGGGAGAATATTTCCAGTTATGAACAGGAACAGGCAGAAGAATCTTGTCTTGCGCATATTGCAAAACATTTAAAAAAGATACCTGATCTTTCTATTTTACAAATAACAATCGATACGGAAATAGATTATGTGAAAGATAAAATTAATAACGCCATCAATCAAAAAGAAAAAGATCAATATGCATCTGTATTAAAAAGTTTAGAGGATAATAAAAAGAAATATATCTATAAATCTCAGTATTTACGTGGTGAATACAAGACTGGTAAAACACAACATGTATTGCCAATGACATTTAAATTGTATGCAGAATTATATAAAGAAAGAATTGATCATATTTATGTTATAGGACATACAAATTTCATTCGTGAATCACTAAAAAACTTTTTATCAAACATAACCATTACTAATGAAGATAAAAGTACTGCTGGTTTAATTGGGAATGTAATTACTTTAAGTACAACACAAGCATTTAAAACTGATTTCGGGAATTCCATTGTCATATGGGATGAAGCATCTCTTATCACAAATAAACATCTTGAACTACTTAAAAAGCGTGTTGAAAATGCTTGTACAATCTTTATGGGTGATAATTCCCAAATGCAACCTGTATCAAGTACTTTTCCATGGACAGCTGCTAATACAATTGCCAACAGGACTATTCCATTACTTTCAAAATATTCAACTGATTATCCATTTATTACTCAGTTAACAAATGCTTTTAGGGATTCAAGAAATGGGAAAAATCTTGAAGAGTTATTACCAATGCTTTTTACCGAAGAGAATAAACAGACTGGTGAATTGATTGGTGGTCATTATTATAATAGCGAAGAAGATATTCGTAATGCTTTTGTTCAAAGGATGAATGATCCTACTAATACTACTCATTCTCAAGCATTGGTGTTTCTTGATAACAAGCAATACAATGATTGGGCTAATCAGTTTAAGGGCAAAATAGGGAATGAGAATCCTGCAGAGAGATTTGCCAATAATATTTTTGTTCTTGACTATGATGTAGAAAAAGGAACTGCAATTGGAATGCCTGAAAGTATTCAGGGTAACAGAGTTAATGAAGTGTATATTGCTGATGATATAATGTATGTAACTAAATTATATCCGTCTAATGGAAATAAAAACTATCTTGTATCAGCAAATGCTGGTTATACGGCTGTAGGTCGTGCTCTTAATTATGTAGCCATTAAAGGACCGGCAGCGAAGAATTCGACAACCAAGACATGGACTGATTCCAACATCAAAGGTGAAACCATTGAAAAGGAACGTGAACAGGAACGTACTCAAAGAATAGAGCAACTCAAAGGTATCTATAATAAGAACTATACTCAGGCTCCGAAATCTCAGATTGATAATAAAGAAAAGAAACCGGATACAAAGAGGGGAAAGGGTGACATTGATAAAGGGGAATGGAAAGATTTAGAAAACACTGATTTCCTTACTACAGCACATAAAAATGGTAAATCCATTGTTAAAGTTGGTGATAATTTCATAGACCAGAAAAAGATCGTTCATCAGGTTGAAAGGTTTATGACATTCCAGAAAGATGGTAGTACTTCCTTCTTTGTAGTATTTGATGATGGAACTAAGGTAGACATCAAATACCTGGTGGATTATGACTATGTAGAAGATATAGACGATGAAGTAACCAATCGCCGTTCATTTAAGGAACAGGCACAGCATGTAACCGACAACGTAAAAGCCATATGGGGAACTGTATACAGTGTATTCATGGGTACAGGTGCCAATGATACACTGAATGAGAGGGAACGCCAGAAGATCAGGTTATTCAAATCATTTATTGCCCCGCATATCAATAAATACTTTAGGACTAATTTGTATTATATGCCGGAAGCAACTATGGAAAACCGGCTGGGGCAACCGGATTCTTTCAAAGACGTCCTGATGATAAAACTTGATCCTATTGATGATCCGCAGAGCAGGGCTTTTTATTCGTTCCTTAAGAACCAGTCAGGTAAATATGGGGAGTTGTTAAATGAAGCAATATCTGATATATTAAAGAACAAACTCAGTGAGAAGTACACTCACTTTATGACCCTTGGGGATACTGAATACGACTATGCTGATGAAAAGACCGGATTACCTCCTGTAATAACAGGGATGGACTATGACACCCAGTATGAAGCCATAAAGAAAAAGATACTTACCTGGAAGAAGACCGATGATATCGATTATGACACTCATCAAAAGAATATACAGGCCAATCTTATAAAGGCACAACTCCGGAATATAGGGGCGAAGAAAGTAAAGGCCGGTGATAAATCCATGTTGGGCAGCGTGGTCTTAACGACAGAAAAGACCAATGGCCGCGTTGTCTATGATAAAACCTTTACTGTTGCTACTACTGTTCAGGATTTTATACGTGAAAATGAAAAGAAGGGAATACGTTTTAATCCTGAAGCTGAATTTGGAAAGTTAAGAGATGGAAGCGGAACCCAGGTATTAAAACTATATTACAGTTGGTCGGATAAGTTTGATAAGAATACTTATGTCGTTATTCGCAAGCCACGGATGTCGACTATCAGCAAAACTAAATTATCGGAATGGCATTCTTCTGATCTTGAAGTAGTGAAGAACCTGGATCGGAATACAGATGTGAACCTGCTTAATGAAATGCTTCGCGGTACTCATGTATATCAATGGCTGAAGAATAATAAATCTGTCATTGAGAACAGGGATGAATTCGCTCCTATCCGTGAACTTTTCTCATATGTGGGGAAGTTTATACGCATGACAGGAGATAACTTCAATGATGAAATTACTTCTTTCAGGCAATTATGGAAGACTATTGAAGAGGGTTATGAAGGAGAATTGGGTATTGCTATACAGGCGCATACGGATGTACCGTTATTGATAGCCCAGAATACCAGGACTACCAATATCAATACGGATAACAATGGTGATCTTATCACTCATGCTCAGGAGATACATGTCCCTTATTCGTTTGTAGATGTTACTTCACTGGTACAACCTTCCGAACCTACTACACATGTAGTACAGGAACAGGAAAGTACATTGCCGGTTAAAAAGATAAGCAGAGGAATAGGCAGGGCAAGGAATATGGTAAAGGGGATGTCTGGTAATGAACAGAGGATAGTACGTGAACAAGCTGAAGATATTATCCGTAAAATGCTGGGTAATGATTTTCTTGAAGGAAGAACGGAATTTCTTCCATTCCTTCAACATGGTCTTCTTGAACTTTACGGTTTAATGGAAAATGGAACCATTAAACTTGAATTGAATGAAAAAGGTGTTGAAATAACGTCACCAAGGCACGAAGTCTTCCATGTGGTATTTAACTACTGTCTGGATGAGAAGATGCGTGTACGGCTCTTAAATGAGGCCAAAGAAGCCATGAAAAGCATCCCTTCCTATGCAAACGGATATATCACTAATGAAACGGCGGAAGAATGGATGGCAAGGAAGTTTGGAGAAAGGGAAATAGTACCTGAACATAAGACTAAATCTCCCTGGTATACTCCGTCAGGATTACTTCAAAGATTTATTGACTTCATAGAAGGTATCTATAAAAGGTTTATGGATAGCCGGTCTGACATTGAAAAGTTATTCCGTTCTATTGAAAACGGGAAATACAGTGATATGCCCGCCAATATCTATGAAACCGGAGAAGATATAGAAAGACCCAATGCGAAGATCTCTGATGATTCAGGTTTAACAAGTCTTCTTACTACGGCACGTGAGAATATGAACGATGCTGGTGAGATAACTACCGATGTGGATATGGATGAAGGTATAGGTAATCCTAATCAGGTAAAAATGGATTATAACTACCTGCACCAGTTGTTTGGCAGTATGAGTGATGTTCATGCCATGCGTCGCCATTACGGGTATCTTATCAATCAGAATTCCATATTCAACAACAGTGCAACCTTCGCTATAAGTGACTATGATCAATTGATCAGGGACTTTGAACAGTATGCTGTCAACGAATCCAATAAACATCATAACCAGAAAATGAGTAATGGTAAATTGATGCAGGATATTACTGCAGCAGACATACCCGAACTCAACGAGGAAGAAATTTATGACTATCAGGACTATATTACCGGCCGGCAGGATGAAGAAGGGAGGGCTATGGTATACCGTACTATTGTCAATTCCATATTCCCTGATTACACCTTTCCTACTAAGACCGGAGAAAAGGGAACGTTTGGCAAATACGCTTCTGATTCCATTCAATTAAACTGGGAACAGGTTGATCCTGATAAGAGCAAGAGTAAACTTATGAGGTGGCAATTGGAGATTACTCCCTTACATCGGTATTACAAGGATGAATATGGTAATATGGTCCGGGTAAAAGATGCCAATGGCAGGCCAGAAACGTGGGATGAACAATCTTTTGTTAATGTTCCCGATCTTGAAAGGTCTATGAAGGAAGCTGCAGCAACGATCAGGCAGAGAATCATAAATGATCCTTTGGATGAATGGGACTATGAATATCTTTTCTTTGATGAACTAAGGTCTATTGCAGAAAGGCTTGGTGGTAACAATCCTAAATCCAATAATATTCTTTCATTCCTTGAAAGATTTGACAGTCATGAATCGGAAGAGATAGATGGTGAACCTCAAATATCTTTGAAAGATATCAGAGATGAAGCCTATAATAACTGGCAGAATGATACACAATTGGAAAGGGGATTAAGGATAAGTGAACTTATCAATTCTATTGTATCTACGAATATATCACTGCGTCAAAGGCATAATACTGAAATGCGTATTAGTGATACCAGTTTTGGTAAACGATATTCCCTTTTTAAGAGAAGTGGCAACACGCATGAGGAGATCAAAAATGATATAACAACCTGGGTACGTAACCGGGTATTTACTCCCGGTACTTCTCCGGTAGTAAAAACAAGTATCAGGAATGCTCTTAGGGGCAGTGATCAGTATGGTAAGGATAAACAATACGATATCTCTGACAAAGGACTTCGGTTTAAGAATGGTAATAAGTTTATCAATCTTATCGAAGTAAAGGATGGAAAGGTTGTCTTCAGCGACCAGATCAATAAAACATTGCTTACCGGCATGGTTAAATTTCTTGGATTAAAGAATTTATCCAAACGGACTATCGAATATATGTTTGATAAATCTGTAAAAGGCAGTACTCCTTCAGATGCTATTATAGAAAAGCTGAATGATGATATGAAATTCGGTTTTGCTAATTATGATGGTATGTCACAGGATATACTTGCTGAAGGTTTTCTCAACATGTTCCGCGCCATTGATGATAACATCACAATGACAGATGCCCTTCGTACCCTGCAGGAGAAATTGGAGGATAAGAAGGTTACTCAGGATGCTTTTGATACAGACAAGGCTAAAATCTTAAATAAGGGGAACTATACACAGGAGATAGATACCTACATGCAGAAGTATGGTATGCAAGTTAGTGGTCGTGACAGTCAGGAAACGATGTCTATGACCCAGGATGCAGAAGCCATTACAAATGTAAAACTACCCAAGCCTACAGACTTCTATAATCTGTTTAATATCATTGGTGCTGTTGAAGGATATGTACGTGGTAATGACTACGGGAAATGGTCATATCGTCCGGATGGTTCCAAATGGTATAACTTTGCCCCGAGTTCACACCTGTTTGATGTGGTAGGAGAAGGAAGTAAGTACCTGAAAGAAAGATTTAAGAAACGTGAATTAGAGGCTATAAAAGGCGGTCTTTTAAAAGAATCTGTTTTTTACAGTGAAGAAGGAGGAAGACCTCATTATTATAACGCATTACTTGACCCAGGATCAACGATGGAATTATATAAGCTCTGGGACTACACCGGGTTAAAATCATCGTCTGTAGGCTCTATAAAGCCGTCTACAAAGGACTTTGTGACTATGGGGTTCCAAGCTTTTGTTGATGGTATAAAATCCGGTAACAAAGTGCAGACTCTTTATATCCCGATAACACATATGGCAAGTACAGGAAGCCAGTTAAATGTTATCGGTGAATGGACTTTTGACAACACAGGAACAAATAAACTTATCCGTGTAAAAGTAGATGAAAATGGACAGATAGAATCTGCTATCCTAGTTGATCAGATGGTCAACAATGAAATAGTCAGGGAATTCTATGCAAGAAACAGGAGAGCACAGGTATCAAGGAACAAATGGTGTGACTTCCTTCAATCGGGTCCATGGAAGAGTGCTTTTAAAAATGTAACTGCCAATCTTAAACCGGCAGCATTTGAAAAAGCGTTTAATGAAGCTCATAAGGCTTTCTTTGCATCGGCAACAGAAGAACAGAAAAAATCCTTTGCAATTAACCTGGGAAGATCAGACCTCGGAGATAATGGTACTGACTATGCATTGACATGGAATAAGGAAAAGACAACATATACTTCTTTATCACTTGGAAAGGATACCCTTTTCAATGACAATCCTATCTATAATAGAGACAATATGGATAAGATTGACAAAGGGGATAGTAAATTCACCTTTACCACGGAACTGCGGGATGAAATCTTTGAAAAGGAATTTAAGAAATATGCAGCACAGTTAGCATCACATAATTTTGAACTCCCGGATGACGTAGCTTCTTTGCTGCCGAATAAACAGTACTATACTCTTGAAAACAATACAGATAAATCCAGCCGAATAGTTAAATACAATCCGGTAGCACAGGCTCAGTTCTATGCTTTCCATATTGCTAACAACGCTCTTGGTCCCTTAACATTCGGTCATGAAAACCTGTTTAAAGACAATACGGAGAAATCAAAACGTAGTGCTCCGCATAATACCGGTGGTGACAGGTCCAATACTACTTCAAAATATGGCTGGGGTAAAAATGTATTTACCATTACCGTACATGACAGGATATTTAAAGACCCTGTAACAGGTAAAGAAATAAAGACAGCCGATGGTCTTTCCTGGGGTAATATCCTTATCAAGCCCTTCATGAAGCATGCTTTTGGAGGTGATACCTTCGCCCCTTATGGCAATACACAGCAAAAAGACATCTATAATAATGTCAACCTGATTACCGGAAGAGTAGATCAGCATAAGGAATCCATTGATTATACCACATCCGACTTATATCGTAACTCAGTAATGCATCGTGAGATGACCGAGATTATGATTAAGCATACTGATGAAATGATGCAACAGGTTGTTCCCAATTGGGGATTTACCCTCTGGGATATGTTTCAACAGTATTATGAAGAGAGTGGTCCGGTAGGAGAAAGGGATGCCGACAAAGCAGCAGAGAAACTTCACAGGTGGATAATAGAAGAAAGTGGATATGCCGAACAGATAAAGAACAGGTTGGTATGGAAGATGCAGAATAAATCGGCAAGTAAAGGAAGCAACAGCAGGATAAATGAATACAATCCAGGCAGTGGAATAACAACCGGATATGTAAGTAAGGGAGTATGGACTGATGATGTTAAGATTGTTCTTAATCCTTATCAGGATATACAGGATGATAAACGTCTTGCTCTTCCTACCCAGATACTTCAATATCTTGGTGTAGGCAGTCAGGGTAATATCCTTAAGGCCATGAGTATAGCTGGTAAACTTGCCAAGATATACAAGATAGGTAAGAAAGCTATTGATGATGAGATCGAAAACATGAAGATCGATCATAATAAACTTTCACAGAAGGATATTTATTATTCAAAACTGGATGCTTACATGCGTAAAAAAGGCATAGATGCCTTAGATGCACAGAGTGGCATCAGTAACTATGCAGAACTGATCACAAATCCAAAGATAACAACGGATGTCCCTGTACTTCGCCAGAAGCTTTTACAGGCATATAAGAACTATGTAAACAAGAAATGTATTAAGGTGCCATGGCGTGGCCTTCGTATGAATCAGAGTACAGGGGAAGTATTTAAGATCTTTGAAAAGGGAGATCAGGTTTATATGCTCAGGGATATTGAAAAGATGTTTGGGCGTGAACTTACTTCGACTGATATTGCTGCCGGTACTATTGAAGTAAATGGAGAATCATATACTATCCGTGATCTTAAATCCATGAGCCATGATGGTGAAAAGTTAAACAGGGGAGAAGTGGTAATGCCGGTATCCCTGTTAAGGAACTTTGGTATCAGGCAGAATGAAACACTGGTCGATGTCTTTACTATCCGTTTCATGGATGGTAGTACAATAGACCTTCGTGATCATATAGGCGATGATTTACCCGTTATTCAGAACAAGATAGACAGGGGGATGGATGATTCTTATACCGAAGGTACACTGACCTATACGGAAGATGAAAAGAAGGGGATAATTAAACTCATCGATATAGAGCATTCTCCTTCCGTCAGATGGATGCTAAATAAAAACGGGGATTATATCGAGGATAATACTTTGGCTGTCTATACGGGCGCAATAGGCCGCTTATTGGATGTATATGCAAACCGTGTACCTGCCAACAGGTTAGGCAGTGGTGCCATGAGCCGGGTAGTAGGTCTTGTTAATGACAATGGTAATAACATATATATCCCTGTAGGGATGACAATACTGAATGACTCTGACTTTGATATTGACCAGTTGAGTGTCTATCTTAATCAATTGGATGAATCCAATATGATATCAGAAAGTAAAGACACTATAACAGGTCTTCAGAACAGCATCATGACTGATATAGAAGGGATTTATTCAGACGAAGGAAACAAGGATAACATATTTATCGCATCTGATATTCAGAATCTCCGTGACTTAGCACAGAAAACGGAAGATGAACAGCGTCAGGCAGCTAAAAAAATGGAAGAAAAGGGTAATGTGAGTTATAATAATAACTTCACTACTGACAATATGTTTGCCACTACCATTGAGGATTATGATGTCACCCGGTCCGGTAACAACGCTATCGGCATCATAGCAAATACGATCAGTGGTTTAGCATACATGGCTACCCTTGGTCCGCGTATATCAGAACTGGCACCCGGGTTTAAATCTTTTGCTGACAGGATATTCAACAAAGGACAGAATTCAGCACATATCCAGCTTGGTAACTTCTTACAGGCTGCTCTTGACAATGCCAAGGAACTTATCCTGGGACGATTGGGTATTACACAGCATGCTGTCAATATGCTTGCTATAATGACGATGGATGGTAAAACGAATGAGGAGATAGCAGATTTCTTCAGTAAGGAACCTGTCGTAAAGAAAGTATTCCGGGAAGTAGACAGGGGTGATGATGTGGAAAACAGCAGCAGGGAATATACTGTTCTTAAGGTCATAGCCAAAGAACGGAAGAAACTTGTACAAGGGCTTATTGATAAGAAGAACAATAGCATTTCCATTGAAGAAAAGAAAGAGTTACAACAGGAGATAATGAAGTATGGGGTACTCACTGCATCAGAGGAAGCTATTTATAAATCAGATGTTGAAGAAAGCAGAAAGAAATTCACTGAACTTAATAAAAAGGCTGGTGGTGAATTCACCAGGAATCATCCTTTATATAGGGAATATGAAGAAGCAAAGAAAAGATATGATGTTGCCAGTGGTATTCTCAGCAGACATGAGAAAGCTCTGAAGTTGCGTCAGCTTGAACAGTATGCCCTTAAAGCGGAAGCATTGCGCCGGTTGGTACATTTCACACAAATGAGGAATGGCCTTCAGGTACTCGACTTTGAATCCGAGAACTTCTATTTTAACACACAGATGTTCTTAGGACAGAAATTACCAGACTATTTAGCTGGTCTTGAAACGGATATATCCAGAAGGATGAACTACTGGATGAATAATAACGATGAATATCTGTTTGAAAAAGATCCTGATGTAAAAGCGGAATTATATCGTACGGAATTAGAAGTACAACAGATGATGGATATAGGGAAGGTATTAAGGGTATATCCGCAGTATCAGGAATATCTTACAGAGTTACAGAAGCAGAAGACAGACAATGAAAATATGTTCATCGATGATTCTGTAGCTATCAAGACGATGGCTTATACATTCTTAAAAGCTATTGAAAAGACACATTGGGATTTCCGATCCAGGAGGGCAGCTTTCTATTCAGCATTTAACAATGTAAAACTGGACCATTATTTCAAGATGTTCTATTCTGGCAAGAAGGTAAATCTCGGGATACCGTATATTTCAAATGACGAATATGTAGGGACACAAAATACCCTGTTAAATGAATTAAGACTTGACAATGGCAATGACAGGGAATTCTTTAAGGCTCAGTTTCCACAGTTTGTTTCATTCCTGCAGGATGTTATTGCAACGAATAAAGTTGAAGGTATGTCTATGCTCAGGGCATGGAATAAATCCTATGGAGAAAAGGAATGGAAGAGTATTATAAATAATGAATTCCTGAACAGGCTTATCATTCATGGTAATGCCGGTATGGAATATGTCATTGTAAGTGATAGCATGGGTATGACAGATACAACAATGCGTCTGTTATCAAGGGAATTTAAAAAAATGCCTAAAGACCTTCAGGAATTATTCACGGTAAATGAACTGATGAATAACAGCATGGAATATCGTAAGGGGGGTATATCAGAGATCATGGGTACTGATGTGTATGAAGATGTGAGTACGGCCTTAAAAGACCTTAAACAGAAACTTGCACAATCTAATGAATCGGATAAGGTCTTTGTAAAACATCTTGCCGATAACTTCATGCAGTATGTGGCTCATGAAAATAAGGTTATTTCTTACCTGAAGAAAGAAGAAAGGGATAAATCAGCACAAGAAGGAAGACGTCCTTTATGGATAAAGTCATGGTCGAAAGTTGCTGATCGTTTTATGCGTCAGAGTATCAAAAAATACAATCCTAATCATCCATTAGCAGAGAAAAGTGATGGTTATTATACCGAGTACCGGGTATTATCGGGGAGGGGTATGAACTTTGACCGTGACTTGGTACCTGTAACTTCTATTGAAGCTGTCCATAACTTCACAGTAGATGAACTATTGAAATTAAGGGATAAAGAACCTGTAACAAAACAGTACTATTCAGGACATGACTATCATAAACTACAGAGTATAGACGCTGTCAGGGAAGAAACAGGAGAAAAGATAGATGTAAAACCTTTACAGTACTATATAACACAGACAGGGGATATTATCAGGGTTGATAAGATGACGCCTACAGAGGTGGTATGGGTACATGCAGGAGTAACATTTGAACAGTTGCAACGGAATATTGCAAAACAGACAAAATACCGTTCAGAACATGACCTTACTGTAAAACAGGAAGAAGTACATACCGGCCGGAAGGAATATAGTGTGACGGATAAACAGAATAGGGGTTATAACCTTGATGAAGATGGTAGATTTGATCCTACGGGGCTTATTATGAATGACGGTATGCTTTTATCCGATAAATACAATGCCGAATCAACAACTGATGAAGTGTATAATGTGTGGAGATTATGGGGTAATGAAAACACTGAACTATTATATGCTCTTCGTGGTGCCATGGAAAAAAGAAAGACACTGTACAGTGCCAATGCTGATGAAAAGAGTCCTGTCGTTATGGTAGCAAGGTTACTGACAGAAGGATATGGCATGTATTCCGATACAAGGAATATACAGGTTCAGACTGAAAAGGCTTCACGGGCGTTGGATATGCTTGCTGATCTTGAAGGGTCACGGTTAAATGCAGAAGCGGTACAAGCTATCATAGGAAAGATAAAGGTAGCTGTGCCTGGTATCAATATCATTGAAGAAACCAGTGAATCGGTTCTTGAAAAAGGGTTTACTACAAAGCAAAGATCATGGATAGACGGGTATGGGTTCCATATCAATATCGACAACTTCCATTCTACGACACCTGTACATGAGATAGGGCATATCTTTACTCTAATTGTGAAGGAAAAGAATCCTGAACTATATCAGCAGATGTATGAAGAAGCGGAAAGGTTTATCAGGAATGATGATCCTATAGTAAGGGCTATAAAGAGGAACTATGATCTTGAAGGAGAGGCGATGGTAGAAGAAGTTATCAATACCATAGGAGGTTTTTATTCCAGGGAGGCTATGGAGCAGTGGCTAATGGGAGAAAATGTAACGGAGGCTGTTGATAATAGCAGGTATATGGATAACCTGTGGGAATTAACTGGTAACTATGCAGAAAAGGCAGATGGTATCAGCAAAGATGTTTTAGTGTCTTCATTTGTGCCTACAAATAGCAAACAGGGAGTTAAAGAAGGAGTGGATTTTGTATTTAAACAGAATCCTGAATTAGCTAATGCTGTATATGAAACTTTGGGGTTTGAAAATAAATTAAATTATATTATTAGCAAACATGACACTAATGATGATGTTTTAATTAAAGATAAAATCACTGTTACAAAAGAACTTCAAAGTATAAAAGGTAATAATTTTGATGGCTCTATCAATATGGATTATGAAATAATTCGTGAAAGAGCTAATGAAGTTAATATTGGTGATGTAATAGATATATCTGATTTAACTAAACCAAGAACAGTTACAGTAAATGATATATTAAAAAGATTTACTATTTCTAATGAAAATAAATATTTATTAGAAAAACTAACTCCTGTTTTAGAAAACATTAAAATAGAATATATTGCAAAAAATATTTTTGGTAATGGCGTTGGTATGTATTCTGATAAATATAATACTATTAGATTACTTGATATTAATTCTATACCAAGATATGAAAGACCTAATATATCAGAACAAGAAGTATTTTTTCACGAATTACTTCACGCAGCTACATTTAGAAAAATAAGTTATTTTGAAGAAAACGCAAAAGGATTATCTAAAGAAGAATTAGTAGCTTTAAATGAATTGGAGAACATTAGGAAGATCTTAAAAGATTATGGTAAAGAGCCTTTAATATCAACTAAGAAAAAGGGATTTATTAATAATCCTTTATATGGATACACCACTGATTCTATACATGAAATTATAAGTTATGCTTTTACTAATGAAGAATTTAGAGGTGCTATTGCAGAGATTCCCTACACAGGAAACAAATCTATTTTAGATAAACTTGTAGAATTAATTGCTAATATATTTGGAGTTAAGCAAGATACAATATTAAATGCTTTATTAGCTAATGCTGAAGTATTGCTTAATAATACTCAAATAACTCCACGACAAAAACAACAAGTTCAACAACTGTATTCTCAATATCTTGATACTATATTTCCTGATAGTAAATTGAAGGATATTGTTTATCACGGAACAGATAAAGAATTTGAAAATTATGTTAAAACAAATTCAGTTAATTTTGATAATTTTAGGCATGATGCTTTTTATTTTACATCTGATATTAATGATGCTAAATCTGGAGGAACTGGTAATAAAGAAATAACTCGTAAAAGAGTTATTAGTAATATAGTCAATTTTAAAAAGCCATTAATACTAAAAGTTGGAAAGATTTATGGAAATTTTGAAAGAAACATTTTAGGCTTGTGGGATGGTGAAAATTTAATAGAAGATTTATCAGCTAAAGGATTTTTAAATGCTATAAAGAAAGATGATGTAGATAAGTATCTTACTTTAGGGTACGATGGAATTATAATTGAAGAAGCTGAAAGATTAGGATTAAAAGGTAAAAAAAATTGGCAAATAGTTTTTAAACCAGAACAAATTCACATATTAGGTTCTAAACAAGATATAGAAGGATTTAAGACTTATTTAAAGACCATAGACGCATTATCTCAGCCCATACAGTCTATGACATTACAGACGGTCTTTAATGCGCTCACGGGCTTATTATTGTCTAATAAAACGATAGTAGATTTAAAGGATTCTGATAATCAGAAAATCTTTTATGCTTCTCTGGGGAAAGATCCCGTATCATCGATAGCATTGACAGAAAAGACGCCTATCACCAACATAAAGGATTTTGCAGGTCATTTTAATAACAACGCTTCAGATACGAAGAACCCGGAGGCACTAAAGGAAGAACAGTTTGTAAATTACCTATATGACAGGATCATCAGTTCTACCCGCTGGAATGGGAAGTATCACTTTGAAGTAGGAGGACAGCAGTTTGAATGGAAAGAAAATATAAGTGAAGATGAACTGAAGAAATCAATCCGTGATAAGGTAGTACCTGCTTATAGTGAAAGGAAAGCTAAACTGCCGGGACAGACAATGCAGTTCATCAACCTGCTGAAAGAAAAGAAAACAGTAGAAGAAGCCGGTAAGATAGCCTTTGGTGAAAACACTTATCCCTTATTTATACTCAACCAGCTTGCCAATACTCTTTATGCCAATGAAAAGATAATTGCTGTACACCGGTATAGTGAGTTAAGAAATCATGAAAATAAAACCTTATCAGAAATATACAATCCTGCTTTTGAAGGATACGATCCTTTGGTATTTGTCCATGAAAGCAATAACGGTAAGCTGGTAGTAAGCCTCTTTGATATTACTCCTGATCCCCTGGGATTTTCCGGAATAAAACGTTCCGGTAATCACCTATTATCGCCATACATCTCAGGTGCCAAGTATAATGAATTAGGCGGGTCTTATTCCAATGAAGATCGCGATATAAGGAAAGTCCTTCTTGGTATGACAGTCATGGCTATGAGGGATAAGGTCCCTAACATGGTTGTCCGTAACCTTAGTGTTGTAAAATTCAATAAGAGCAAACTGGAAAACAATCCGGTATCCGATGTAAAAGAACTTGTCCATGAAATAGATATTATCAGGAAACAAAAACCTTTAATGGATGCTGTCGATAATCCTGATATCATAACCATACTTTCAAATGACAAGAACTATGATCCGAATATTGAACAATCCTTTATACAACGGCTGATCAATAACCTTTCCATGAGTGATAACAATGAAAATGGAGGATGGGTAAGGAAACAATACTTTGATACACTTATTAAAGAAGGAGTGACCAGACAGGATATCAAACGTATCCTTGTGAGGATGCAGAAAGGGCTTGAAGAAAAATATGGTGCAGGAACTCCGGCTTTATATAATGACAATGAATATCAGGTAATAGGCCGTGCATTGCGGGAACTTGAAACCGGGTATATAGGCTGGATAAACAGTACAAAGGATATGGGTACTGTTGGCAAGTACCTTATCAACAGGCACAATGTAAGTAATGATGTTATCCAATGGATACAAGGTGTAATAGCTACTGCTAAACAAAAGGTTGTGGAATATGTAAGGAACTATCAGAAAGACATTCATGATCTTGCTCAGGCCGTTATCAGGGAATATGAATTAAAGCATCCTGAAATCATTGCCAAGGAAAGAACGGTAAATACTGGTAGTGACTACTTCCGACATCTCTATAAGACGATGGAGGTAAAGATATCTTCCGATCTGTTGACAGAGGAACAAAAAAAGAACGGGATAACTACTGAGACAGTTATCATACCGGAAATACATCATGGTAAATGGATTGGGGATCATTGGGAATTTGATGATAAACAGACAGAGAAACTATACCGTGAGGGTAAGTTGAATGATACCGATCTGAAATATACTGAAAGATTGCTTGATGTCATGGAAAAAAGATGGAAAGCGAATATCAAGCATGACAATAACAACATGCTCCGCAACATACAGGTAGATGGTAAGGAAGGTTTCAACGACGGGGACACAGAAAAGCTTTTTATCTCACATTATCGTAAGGGGATGGTTCCGGTAATGAGTAAGGAAGTAGCTGAACTGATGGGTAAGATGTCAACGGCTAAGATAGGCATAGAAAAGAAACTGGAACAACTTGCTAATTGGGATAGTCTTTTCTCTGATAACCTGGGAGGCGATTACAAGTTTGATAAGTTATCGAACAATATGAATTCGCAGTTATTTAATGAACAGGTATGGTTAGGTAAGATGGGACTTGTACGTACTGCCAACGGATATGAACTATTTGATCGTAACAGGAATAAGGCAGCAAGTACAAACCTTTCTTATACATCAGATTACTTTATGATGGAAGGTATCCGCAAGGAAGTATATGAAAATGAAGTCATACCGGAATACAACAGTGCACAGGCCATATTTGCCATGCTTGAAAATGATCCCAAGGACCCACAGAAACAGGCAAACAACAAGGAGTATCTAAGAATCTATTTTGAAAGGGCAGTACATCATAAGAATCAGGACCCGAAGGAAACGGGCATAGATACCCCTTTTGGCAAGGTCTATTTCAAACAGGCAGCAAGATCCATTCAGCATTTATATGGGTTTTTATCATTAGGTTTTAAACCTATGATTGCCATAAAGTCAATGGTCTTTAACATGACTAAACTGATTACGGAACCTATGGTGGTAAAACTTGCAGACCTTGGTATAAATGAGAATTCAGAAAAAGCAAATAAAATGCCATCATTAACGGATATCGCAAAAGCTTTACCTGCTTCATTGCCTATTTATTGGAAAGAATTTAAAAAGGCTCGGGAATTGGCATATCTGTTTCAGTTAATTGACAGACAGGAAAGAGATGTTCTGGAAAGCCGGTTTACTAATCTTACTGAGAAGAGATGGTTAAGTGAACAATTTGCATATGTAGGCAACTGGGCTACTGATGCATGGGCACGTATGATATCAATGATAGCCTGGATGAAGAATGAAGGGTCATGGGATGCATATTCAATAAATAAAGAAACCGGAGAAATAGAATATGACGAAACAAAGGATAAACGCTTTTATGATGAGAGCGGGAAATTAAAAACAGCCAACCATGAGGATGTCATACTGCAGGGATTAAAAGAAAGACTTATTGCCCAGGGTACAATGAAAGATGGTGATACCAAACTTACCAGAGGCCATGACTATACCCTTTCCGATACTACCTTTAAATGGTTTGCTGATAAGTTCATTGTTGGTTCTATGGATGATATGTCAAAAGTCATTGCCGGTACATCATATTGGGGAGCCTTCCTTACCCAGTTCAGACTTTATTCCTTTGACAGGTTATGGACAATGGGTTTTAATGCAAGTACCAGGGAGAGTGAATGGGGAGCCGGGTTTAAAGCCGTACAGGATGAACAAGGAAATTGGGTAAGCCAAAAGGACAGACTTGTCATAGAGGGTATGTTACAGAGTTACAGTAAAGCATTAAAGGCCATTATCAACGTGAAGAATGAAGGATTGGGAGAATGGTGGGGTAAACAGTCGGCTATGAGAAGGATGAACATTATTCGCGGGGCTGTTCAGTTAGCGTTGGGGGCTGCTCTTCTGGCAATGTTTAAATCATGGAAAGATGATAAGGATGGTTTTGATGAAAAGAAATTATCCTGGGTTATCAGTGAAATATTCTTTGCCATACAAGTAAAGGATATGCTTCTGAATCCTATTCCCCTGATACAGGGAGTTACTGACTTATGGGATATGGTAGCCGGCAGGAAGAATGTTGAAGGGCTTCTTAGGTATACTGGTCCTGTTGGTGGCATGCTTGATATTGAAAAACAATATGAAAATCTTAAGGGTGAAACCGATGATGTAAAATTTGATTTCTAATGATTGATCCATTAAACATATCCAAAGGTAGTTCCCTTGATAAGATGATCAACGGGATACTCGCTATGCCCGCTTACAGGGATTATACCCGTACTGATATCATTGATTATCTGAACAGGATATCGTGGCATGAAAGCCGGTATAACAATATACCTACACAGGTAAAGAATTCTACCGGACGGTCTGCTACTTCAGCAAAAGGCTATTTCCAGATGACAGATGGTTTTGTACAGACAGCACATAACAAGATGTATTCATTGTTCAAACAATGGGGTTATGAAGCACCGGAGATGAAATATAGCCTTAATGGTATGGATTATTCCTTTGAGGACCAGGCGGCTTTAACGCTGGCCGGTGATATAGCTTTATCCAATGCCAAGGGGAATAAACTTGATTTCTATAATCCGGGTACTACATGGCTTGATGATCATTGGGCAGGTAAAGCACAACACCGTCAGGCAGCAGCAAGACAGTGGAATGAAAGCATGAAAGCTTATGATGGTAAAAAGCAGATAACAGCATTGAGTGGCATTCCGGTAGGCAATGTGAACATGGATGAATATGCAAGAGTAAAGGCGGGGTTTTACCCCAGGACAGCAAATGCAGATATAGATGGTGACAGGTTAAAGATATTGGCTGCATCACTAAAGGACTATGATATCGACATTAACAAAATGATCAAACCAATAGTACAATAACATGGATGATTTTAAAATTATCTCTGACTTATCCGATGATAAGTCGATTGTAACGGTAGCGGATATTACCGATTACACAAACAGGGCTTCATTTGGTTTAGCTATATTCTGGAGTTACGATGCCTTTGTTACAACCGAAGGACAGAATATTAGTATGCCCAATGATAATGCCTGGATGATATCGGTTACAAAGGCCGGTACAATGAAAATAGCTGCATTTCGCTGTAAGTCCTGGGTAAGTGGTGGATCTTATGCTGAACATGAGATTGTCCATTACAGCTATATGGCGGCAGGGTCAGGGAATCAATTTCCTCAGACCATGCATGCCTTTTATGTTGCCGGGGCTGCAGCAAGCGGGAACCCTGTTGACGGGAGCGGATGGACTGCCATAGCCAGTACGGATACCGCTGCTGTTAACTACGCTTTATTTGTAGCTGCTAATACGGCTGATGCCACGCAAACAGAATTACTCACCACGACAGAAAGTGTAGACTATACCCCCTTCAGTTTTAAAAAGACCGATGATTACACATATGAGATAACAGGAGTAGATACTACCTGCTATTATTGTGATCTGTATTCGTTTGGTGACTTTATCAATGACCTGGAACCATTAAACGATGATCCCCTTAAATTTTCTGATGGTGTAATAGACCTGGATGTATCTTCCTATTGTGATGAAGGGGAAAATTACGATGATATCTATATATTAAAGATTTATAAGACTACCGGGGAGACGGCCTATCTTGTTATCTATGCTTTTGACGGTATGAGAAGTACTGTTAAGACCATGATAAAAGAAATCCTTTGTAACTGTAATCAGAATGGCAGTGATCCTACGGTTATGGAAGCAAGGAAAAGAAAAAGAATGTTTTTGTTAAAGACTATCACTTCTATGTTTACGATGATAGGCATGATACATTCAGAAAAGATAGATCATTTCCATTACTTCGATATGGATGAAAGCAGGAAAGCATCATTGACCAGGGCTAATGACATATTACAGAAGGTAAAGTTGATGATGACGGATTTGAATTGTCCTTTAACCTGTAATATAGGATAAGATGAGAGCAGATGAAATATATGATCTTCAGGATACGGCTTTATCGGTTAAGGTAGGGCAATTTTTTACACTGGCAGAACAGGACATAAAAATCCTTACCGACAATGCAGTAACGGCATGTCTGTTATCAGGGGATGGTGAAGAAGAATTTACAATCCTTGCAGACCTGTATCTGTTAATGACAATGTTAATGATCTATAACATTGAAACCAGGGAATATCATGATATCAATGATTGTTATCCTGATATAAACTACATGTATACCATCTTTGGTTTTGATGAAGCACGACAGTACTTTGCTTGTAAGTACATAGATATCACGAAATATCTTGATCTGTTTGATGCCTTTGGTGTAAAGATACCGGATGAAGATATGGAAGATATAGATATAATCCCTGATATACCCCCTACAACGGTATTAGCTGGCATAGGAACGATGATCATTGAAGGATCGACTGATCCCTTTGAAATAAGTTAGCATGTCTGTAATCGCTTAAAAACACTCCAAAACAATGAATGAAGAAATAGATACCATAGAACAGGAAACAGAACAAGAAACGGAAGAAGGGGGTAATATGTTACCACCGATAGAAATAGAATACGATTATCTTATCAATTAAATAAAACATCATGGCAACACCACAAACAAGTTTAATACGTCAGATCAGGAACTGGTTCTTTGAAACTCCTGAAGGTACGTCATATGATAGGCTCTCAAAACAAAACAGACCTACCACAACAACATTCAGAACACTCCTTAACTCCGTTTTATTTGCCCGGGAAGTAGCAGATACGGCTAAAGAAACAGAAGCAGGACACGTAAAAACAGCTACTGATGCGAACGTAGAAGCACGTACTTCTTCAGCAGCAGGGGAACATACAACGGTAGTACTCCCACACCAGCTACCATGTCTTGAAGTAAATGATGGTACGGAAGCTATCACAAAAGATACCGCAGTTACAGATGAAGGTATAAGCATTACCGCTAAAGAAAAAACTGTTGCCGGTACAAAACGGTTAAATTTCAGAATAAAGGCACTGCTTGGAGGGTCTTTAAAGATCAATACAAAGAATATAGAATTAGATGGAGATGAAGTAACTCCTGACAATGATAAGTTTTATGGACGTTCAGGAAATGCAAAGGGGTGGTTTATTACCATGCCTACCTGGTTATGGGCGGGGGGCACTCAAAAGGCTTTAGTCAGCAATGGCCTTACAAGAAGCTGGGTAGCAACTTCGACATTTGCAGGTACCGGGGGATCGGGATATGCACCGGATAACCAATCATTAAAACTTACTGCAGAGACAACGCCACGTCTTATGGCTAAACTACAAGCTGTAGGAGTATCATTACCTGGTCCGGATTGGAGTACAGGAAAAGCGCCATGCATTAAATATGACGCTAATGGCATATACCTGAATGTAGATCCAGAAGCCTTTAGCTATAATGCAGCAGGACAACTTATCCTTAAATCAGGGGGTGGATCATTACCAGATAGTATCGATAGGGTTGATGACTTTGAATCCGGTGAAGTACCTACAGTGTTTACAAAGGACAATGTAGTTGCCAATACAACTGATCTTAATGGTGTAGTAGTGCTTGATACCACTGCTTCAGAAGACAGTGCTTATCTGGGATATACTGTACCCGCCTTTGGATGTGCCCAGAACGTAATAGCCAAAGCAAGGGTAAAATGTACGCTGGGTGCCAGTGCAGCTTCAATAAAAGTTGGGTTAATGGATAATGCCGCAGATGCTTCTATACTGGATGGTGTATACTTCTATAATAATGCAGGGTCATGGTACTGTGGAACGATGAAAGCCGGTGCTGATGATGTAGACTATGATGCAGGGGCGCTTGTAGATTCTGTATATGTCAATCTTAAGATTGTGGCTATGGATGATGGTTCAGCCTTATGTTATATAGAAAATGTATTGATACATGAATTTGCAGCAGGAGCGTTGGATACGACTAAGGATTTATATTTTCAGATATTGGCTGTTGATCCTTCGGGGAGTGCAACAAGGACTTATGTATATGTAGACTACATGGCATATACTAAAAACAGGTATATTGATTCGGTTCTTCCATAATTAAAATTTGAAGAGCAAAAAAAAAGGGAGCGCAAAGGCTCCCTTTTTTCATTAACAGCAACAAACCAAATCACGATTTGTATCTTTTATGGTATTTAGTAATAGCTTCTTCATCTGATACGTTATCGGATACCATGACAATAGTTCTATGGTCGATACGTACAGGATGTTTACTTCTTTCTCTTTCTATGGCATCTTCAATTATCTTGGTTTTATATCTTATATGCTTGTCATATTCAGGATTGGTAATTTCCGGTACAGAAAGTTTACCATCCAGTGACAGGGGAAGATCAAGGTTTACCCTTTTTGAAGGTTCAAGGGTTTTTTCAATGGTATCGTCAATTATAATATCGTTATCTGTTTTCTTCATTAAGGTTAGTTTATCAGTTTACTGAATTGTTCATCTGTTAAAATCATACCGGCAGCGCCTTTGTGTCCACCACCACCATACTGTTTAGCAATCAATGAGCAATCGACTTTACCATTATCATTGTAAAGCGAAAAGGCCCATTTGCCATTACTTGTCCTGTGAAAGCATGCAGCTCCATCGTATCCATCAGCATGATAATCGATCCCGAAGTTTACCGGATTGAATCGTTCTTTGTTGATACAGATGAATTTGTATGTGTGAAATTGGTCTCCTTCCTTTATTAAAGGAACATTGGGAATCTTGAATGCAAATTGAATCGGGAATCCGTTTTTATAGGATTGTTTTGCTTCGGTACAGAGATATTGATAAATATAACTTCCTTTTCTTTGTATATCTTCTACTCTTGGAAGTATGGAAGTTAGATTTTTGTATGCTTCTTCATAATTGCTGATACACTGTCTAGCTCCATATTGAAATTCAAGAACTTTCTGTTCTTCAGAGGTTCCTTTATGACGGAAACTATCATACATACCAAGGAGTCTTACAATTTCAGGCATAGGTTCATTGGGGAAGAGGAACTTCCAGGTAAGTTCACAGGCAGCAAATTCGGTATTTCTTAGCCCGTTGAACGGAAATGTTAGATCGTCATCATCTTCTACATCGATCCATTTATTATTGTCATTTATTGCTGAAATATGATGATCGATCCAAATGAATTTTGCTTTTAATCTCAGGCGAATGTCCTTCATTGTTTCGGCAGGGAAGCTAATGTCAACCATGATGACCTGATCGTATTCTAATAAATCAGGAATAGGCTGGCCGTAATTGAATCTTAAAAAATCAATTGAATTATTTTCAATATCATAAATTGATTTCGTCTTAAGAATCCACCAATGTTCGACTATAGCTGCTGACATCCATCCGTCTAAATCCACGGAATGGTAAATGCATGCTGTTTTCATTTCTCAGATTTTTTAAGTGATGAAGTTTTGAGGGTTATATGATCTCCAAAATGGAATTCAATTTTAGTGTACTCAGGTTCGATTGGCACACATGTACTACAGTGCCTAACCAGTTCAAAATGATGCGGAGAATGACAGGTACATCTTACGTCATATCTGAAATAAGTACGCTGTAATGGGCCTTCAGTACCGCATTTTTCGCATTTTCCGTATTCTGTTGCTCCAGGCATGGTTATAGGGTTTAAGATTGAAAGATGTTGTAAGAACGGGTTACACAGTTTTCCGGCAGGCTTTCGCGAGGAATACCTGCAGCTTTCCCGAATGGTTGATAAATTGCTTTCCCTTTATACATGATTGATTTGTTTTGACTCTTTGTTTCGCTTATCTACATTCCCCTTCCTAACATCAGATATTCGCGATTGATAAGCCTTTCGGCTTATATCGTATATCTGCACGTTAGCGGTCAGGCTAAAATGGTAATTCGTCAACATCAGGGCGACAATCTTCAACCTTAAATTCTACTATCTCAAAAGACTTTAAAGAGCAAAGAACAAAGGCTTTTTTGCCGTATTGTTTTGACAATCTTTTCGCTTCGTTTTCTGCACTTTCTAATGTTGTGTGCTTGTAAGTTGGTGTTCTTTCATTTTCCAGATACACCATAAAGAATACTTGTTTTGACATCTTGATTAAATTTTGTTGTGAGCATCTAAAAGCGGAGAAGCCCGAACCGCTAACACTATACCTAATAATTTATTTTGGTTGTACATGCGCATTGGTATCAGTATTCGCTATCAATTCGGGGTTGTCGTGAATGTTGCCGATTACTTCACAATCTTCGCTGTAAAATGCTTCACCGAAATAATGAGAATAAACCCATCCATCACGTTCAATGACAAATGATGCGAATTTTTCACGCCATCCGATTTCCATTAACTTATCAGTTCCGGTCTTTACAATATCTCCCTCAAAAATCTCTTTTCCTCTCTTATCTAAAAGTCCGGTGAATTGACCAACTGTTTCAGGTAAAACAGAATATGATACTTGTGATTTTACGGTATTGTCATGAACAGGCAAGATGTAATCATTAAGTTCACAATGAATATAATTACCAGACACCCATTGTCCGCTTCCGTTAATTGTTTTTTTACCTCTGAATTTTATCGTTCTCATTGTTTTTGTTATTTTAGTTTATGTGTTAATAAATTACTCGGTATAGCGCCGGAACGTTATTCACAAATTGGTTTAACTTCTGTAGGATGATACTTCCCGGAACGCATGTGACCATCAAGGCATACTCTTATATAATGTACAAATGGCGCATAATACATTATCGTTATTATGATTCCTTGTTTTCCTAATGCATTAACCCGTATACCCCTTTTCATCCACTTTTCTTTTCGTACCATGACATTGCTTTTTTAATTGCAGCTTGAATATTTGATTCGTCTATCTCACCATCGGCATAAACGCTTTCGGAATAGTCACACATGTCACAATGATATTTCCGTATCTTAATCAGCTTCATTGGCTGATTACATACAAGACATGAAGGAGGATCGTTCTCGTTGTATATTTTGTATTTCTTCTTGGATGTTCATGATTAAGCCTCCTGTTCTTGCATTCTAAATTCAAGTCTTTTATTAAGCAGTTTATCAACAGCTACATTCAATGAATCACAGAACTCACCCCACTTCTCCGTATTGTCATTTTCCATTAACTGGGAATCATTTTTCTTTACAAATCCTTTCACTACCTTCTTCATTAGGTTAAAGTTCTGTTTCGTTTGTTGGTTCAGACCACCGACATATCTTAGTTTGTCTTCAAGAACGGTCTGTTCAATATCAATAAGATCAATGAGAGCATCAATCTTGTATAAGGACCTGGCGATATTATCCATATCAGCCTGGGTCAATGTTTGTTTAATACCCATAGAGAATTACTATTGTTTCAATGGAAGGAATTTGTTCGGAAGGATAGATGATCTTCCAGCATTTAAAGAGTAGGCGTACTTCCTTTGGAGAAGTAGATAAGTTATCAATGAATGTTTTTATTTCATGTCTTACGGTAGCATGGTCCCTATTGATATATCCTCCTACTACTACTAAACCATAATCTTCTTTTTTAACACAGAAGAAACTAAATATCTTCCTGAACAATACGTATTCCCCTTTGCGTGATTTGCTCTTTATCTCGTTATCGGTAAGACCAAAGATCATCTTTAGAATATTGTATATTTCTTCTATTGTTAGTTTAAGGTTCTTGATATTTAGTTTAATCTTAAGTTCATTCATCTTTTCAGCGACATCGGTTATAATGTCTTCAGAATTTGTATAAAGTAAGTCATGAAGTACGTTTATGGCATAGTTGTATATTATGGAGTGTGGATGATAGTTCATAATGGCTTCATAGATAAAGAATGATTCTTCGCTATCTACTACAGGAATTATCTTTTCCAACCGTAACAAGGCGTTTTGCCTTATAAGCTCAACGTTGTTTTTCGTGACATGCTGTGACATATTCCTGAAGGCTTGTTGTTTTATAATCCAATAATCGTGGCTTATTGCTTTTGTCTGTAATCAGATACCTGGAAGGAGTAAATGTGTGCTGGAATAATTTCTTGGGGATAATCTTTATCACATACAATCCAAATTTATCCATCATCCATTTCTGATTGATGATAAACAGCCGAGTCATATTATTTTGATCAAAGGCTGGTTTAATTTCTACCAATGAAAAGTATTCATCAATGACTTCATCATACTTGGCAGGGAAGGGAATATCTTTCCATTCAGGAAGCATAGGATATTCAGCAGGTCGGATAAATGTTCCTCTTGCAGGTTTATCCCATAGAATAAAGAAATCAGGAGTATATATATGGCCTGAGAGGAGTTCTCTTTTTTCAAACTTATCATCTACTTTTTTTCGTGGTACCAGGATATCATACTGTACCGGTTCTGAAAGTGTGAACGATTGGGCCCGGGTAAATTGTTTGACGTAGCCGGCTTCTTTCAATTCTTCAAGCCACCAGGTAAAATGCATTTCTTCGTTAGATTCACATCCTGGAGGGAAATCAGTCTTATCAGAAAGTTTCTTAGTTACTTTCTTAGCGGGAACAATAGATACTCTGTGCGTTTCAATTATTCTTTTACCTTGTACTTGTAAAGTACCATTACTAAGAAGTTGTTGAAATTCATTTGCTGTAAATAAATCTTGGTCTGAGACTGTCATGTTTCGAGATTATAAATAGTTATTTTTCTTCTATGAATATTATCAAACCATTTTGGTTTTCAAAATGGCCTTTAGGTAAGGTTTCATTTATTTTTTCAAGAAATGTTTCCACTTCATGAGCATCGTAACCATTATCAAGTCTTTGCTGAGCAGATTTGATAGCCTTTTTTTGTATTTCACTACAAGTACACATTACGGATATGTTTGGACTCCATCAACTACTTCCATAACAAGAACGTAGTTAGCGGGTACAGTTATTAAATTACCATTAGCGTCTATGATACAATAGGCTCTCCAATTATTTAATGGATCATCCATATCAGTTAACTCAAATCTCATACCTGCTGTATAGTATTTATGTTGTAGAGAACAACCTGAACCACTATCAATCCATGGTGTAGTAAATGAACATATTCCATCTGTTTCATAACCTTTGAAATATACAGATTCATAATATGTAAATGCTGTCTGAACAACAAGATTGTAATTGATGTAACTACAACAAATTGGTGTAGCTATTTTTACATAAGTAGTTCTTGAAAAGTCAGCAGAAGAATTAAATATATTAACAGTACCAACAATTGCATTAATAACTTCATATACATTACTACAGGTCTGATCGATGTATTCATTTACATCATCTACTAAATTAATAGTAATGGTATTATTCACATCATCAAAGGTCCATACAGAATCTCTTGATATATAATGAGCATATGCTGTATAAGCATCACCACAGGTATTAGCTATTCGATATTGTAAATATAAATATTTGTAATGATTGTAATTAGTACCATCTGCAGAATAATCAGTCCAATGACTATTTGCAATAGCAGTATTGTAAGAAGTTTTATAGGTATTATAATCAGTGGCATTACCAAATGTAAGAGTGAGTGTCGTACCTAATTTTGTGATAACCATACTATTTGTCTGATCTATACAAGTACTTGTATTCCCACCAACAGCCAGATAACAAGTTTCAATATTCCCGAAATAAAATATTATTGAACCATCACCGAAATTAGTATCAATACCTTGTCCTGTCCAAACCTGACTATAGTAAAAATAATTAAATA
>Ga0209099_1000332_pt1 | contig 56640 bp, 40 predicted proteins | sample AD_JPNHW2_MetaG_FD_184430 | JGI IMG/M metagenome (GOLD analysis project Ga0209099, IMG submission 184430) | Active sludge microbial communities of municipal wastewater-treating anaerobic digesters from Japan - AD_JPNHW2_MetaG (SPAdes) (version 2) | ecosystem: Engineered > Bioreactor > Anaerobic...
GACAAGATCATCGAAGCCGCCGACCGAAACCATGTTAAAATCTGTGTAATTTCGCAGCTGCGGTTTTCCCACACGGTGCGTTCGGTCAAATCGGCCATCGACGGAGGACAGCTCGGCCAAATGCTCTGCGGCGACATCTATATGAAATACCACCGTGACCGCGAATATTATCTCAAGTCCCCGTGGCGCGGCACCTGGGCGATGGACGGCGGCGGCGCGCTGATGAATCAAGGCGTGCACGGCGTCGATACCATTCAGTTTTTGATGGGGCCGGTCAAGTCGGTCTATGCCAACTGTCGTACGCTGCTCCACAACATCGAGACCGAGGACACCTGCTCGGCGGTGCTCGAATTCAAGAGCGGCGCGCTCGGCGTGATTCAGGCCACCACTTCGGTGACCCCAGGCTCGGGCAGGCGCATTGAGTTAAACGGCTCCAAAGGCACTATCGTACTGCTTGAAAATGCGGTGGTTGAGTGGTCGGTCGACGGAACTGCGATTCCGGCCGATATCTTAATCGCATCAACGGTAAAAAGCGGCTACAGCGATCCGACCAACATCGATATCAGCGGGCATATCGACCAGATTACCGATATGGTTGCCGCGATCCGGGAGGGCCGCAATCCCGCAGTCGACGGGCGCGAAGGGCGCAAGCCGGTCGAAATTATCTGCGCCGTTTACGAATCGTCAAAAACAGGAAAACGAATCGATCTTTAGAGAGGAATCATAACATGTTGAAATTCGGATTGATTACCGACGAGGTCTCGCAAGATTTGGAGATCGCCGCGAAACTGGCGGCGCAATACGGCGTGAAAGGATTGGAACTGCGCACCGTCTGGGAGCGGGCTCCGCATAAACTGACCGCCGAAGATATCAGAAAAATCAAAGAGATCTGCAAACGGTATGACGCCGTGGTCTGCGGGCTCGGCGCACCCTGCTTTAAATGTGATCTCGATAACCCCGCACAGATCGAAGAGCACATCGAGATTTTCAAAAAAACCGCTTCGGTTGCCGCCGAGTTCGGAGTAACCAATATCCGTACCTTCACTTTCTGGGCAAAAAGCGGCACGTTTGAAGAAAACTTTGACCAAGTCGCCGAAAAGCTCTCATTGTTAGCCGATTTGGCAAAGCGGCTCGGTGTGACCGCCGTCGTCGAGCAGGATCCGTCGGTTTGGGCTTCCAACGGCGCAAAAGTGGCCAAGTTCATCAAAGCCGTGAACTCGCCCGACCTGCGCGCGCTTTGGGATATCGGCAACTCGGTCTGGGATCCCGACGGAGAGATTCCTTATGAAGGAATGCTGGCAGTCAGGCCGTATACCGCGCATGTCCACATCAAAGACGGTAAAAAAATAAACGGTGTGACCGAAGCCGTGCGCATCAGCGACGGCATCGCGCGCGTTAAAGACCAACTGAAGTATTTAAATGATACCGGTTACGACGGCTGGGCGGTGCTTGAGACACATTACCGGCATAAGAAGGAACTAGACGAACAGACCCTGAAGACCCCGGGCGGTTCGGGTTTTTCCGCTGAGGGGTATGCCCCGACCGAAGAATGCCTGCAGGCGCTCACGGCAATGGGGATCGCATGATTTGCCACGACTGCCCGAGGAACTGCGGCGCGGCGCGAACCGCGGAAACCGGAAGCGGCGTCTGCGGATACGGCACGACTGCGCACATCGCCCGGGCAGCACCGCATTTTTGGGAAGAACCGTGCGTCAGCGGCGAAAAAGGCAGCGGCACGGTCTTTTTCTGCGGCTGCGCGCTCGGGTGCGTTTACTGTCAAAACGCCGAGATCAACAATGGCGAAAACCGGGGCAGAGCGTTGACGCCCGAACAGCTTCGGGAGCATTATTTTAAACTGATTGAACAGGGCGTACACAACATCAATCTCGTGACCGCAAGCCATTTTACCGACGCGGTGATCGAGTCGCTCAAAGGCGGACTGCCTGTGCCGGTGGTCTATAACTGCGGCGGATATGAAAAAATTGAGACGATTGAACGGCTTGCACCGTATATTGACGTGTGGATGCCCGACTTGAAGTACACCGATTCGGCGCTTGCGGCGAGATATTCGCGTGCGCCCGATTACCCCCGGATCGCAAAAGCGGTGATCATCAAGATGTACGAACTCGCCGGGGATTATCAACTCGACGAAAATGGAATGATTCAAAAAGGGGTCATCATTCGGCACCTGATTTTGCCGGAGCATTTGGAAAACACCTATCGTGCGATTGATTTTGTGAAAGAGAACTTCAAGCCGGGGAAAATATTGTTTTCGCTGATGGCGCAATATACGCCGATGCCGAACGGAGGCCCCAAGCGTAAACTGAGTGCCGATGAATACGAAGCGGCACAGGAGTATCTGTTTCAAAGCGGAATTGAGGACGGGTTTATTCAGGAGCCGGATTCCTCAGGCGAGGAATTCATCCCCGATTTCAAGGGAATGTAGCATAAAGATTGCAACGATATTATTAACGGTTTTTCAAAAATGGCCTTATTTATGGATCCCGCCCGGAGCATACGTGTTATTTTACTTAATCATGAGAATCGGGTTTCATAAAGGACTTGCAGAAGCAAAAGAATATTTAAGCGACTTATTTATATGAAAGAAGGAACGGTAAAAGCCGTTCCTGTTCTTTTATATAAAACTAAAAATTGCGTTTAGGGGATATCTAAACTTAATGTTTTACTGTTTCCGATAATTCGTGGGCAGAAAATTGAAGATCTCGCGCTCCGCGGCGCCGGGGTCTTCGCTTTTGATCGCCTCACCGAGTTTTTCGAGCAGAATTCTGAGCCCGGAAGGATTGAGGTCGTTGTCGCGCAGCACAAAAATCTTCTCATGAGAAGTCGTATCCGCGGTCTCCGCCGACATCGAAAGCTCTTCGAACATTTTTTCGCCGGGGCGCAGACCGATATACTTGATCTTGATGTCCCTGCCCGGTACCAATCCCGCCAGGCGGATCATATCTTCGGCGAGATCTTTGATTTTGACCGGCTCGCCCATATCAAGCACAAAAATTTCACCGCCCTTTGCCAATGCGCCTGCCTGAAGCACCAACGTGACGGCTTCGGGAATCGTCATGAAGTAACGGGTAATATCCGGGTCGGTGACCGTGACAGGGCCGCCGTTTTCGATTTGCTTCGCGAAAAACGGGACAACACTGCCCTCAGAGCCCAATACGTTGCCGAATCGAACCGCACAGAACTCAGTCTTATTCTGCCGGTTGAAATCCATGAACAGCAATTCCGCGATGCGTTTGGTTGCGCCCATGACGTTTGAGGGGTTGACGGCTTTGTCTGAGGAGATCAGAACGCACTTTTTCACGCCCGATTCAATGCACTGGGCCAGCACGTTGCGGGTGCCGAAGACGTTGTTTTTCACGGCTTCGAGCGGGTTGATCTCCATCATCGGAACATGCTTATGAGCGGCGGCGTGAAAGACAAGCTGAGGCTTGTACTCATTAAAAACGGCTTTGAGGCGGTTCTTGTCCCGGATGGAACCGAGCACCGTCACAAAGCGGGTTTTTCCAAACCGCGCGGTTAATTCGTTGCCGATATAAAAAAGGCCATTCTCATTGAAATCATAGACGATCAGCTGTCTTGCGCCCGCCGCGAGAATCTGACGGCAGAGTTCGCTTCCGATGCTGCCGGCGCCGCCGGTGATGAGCACCGTCGCATCCGAAATCATGGACTTTGCCTCACCGTTTTTCATTTTGACCGGGTCGCGCCCGAGCAGATCCTCAATACGGAGACTGCGCAGATTTGCGCCCGCATGTTCGCTGATGGGATCGGTATAATCCTGGACGCCGCTGTAGATTTTTAATGCGGCGTCGGTATTTCGTACAAGTTTGTAAATGCTGCGCAGATACTCACGGTTTGCCGACGGAAGCGCCACCAAAACGGTATGAACGTCATATTTCTCAATGATTGCGGGAAGTTGATCGTCTTTGCCGGCGACCTTGATGCCGCAGATTAAAGCGTTTTTCAGCTGCGGGTCATTATCGGTGAAAGCCACCGGAAGATATCCTTTTTCCGGGTTTGTCAAAAAATATTGCGCCAGATAGGTTCCTGTCTCGCCGCTGCCGACGATAACCGTCCGGTTTGCATTGGCCCTTGTGACGCTGCGTCTCGAGAGAATCTGAAGAAATCTCGGCAAAAGGCGCGCAAATGCCGACAGCATAAAATTCAGGATAAAGATCAACAGAATCAGGCTGCCGGAAAACTTCGTAATGTCCAGCAGTTTTAAAGCGCCCCACAACACGGCGGCGCAAAAATTGGAGCCGACCAGCCGAAGCAGATCAAGTAAACCCGAGCGCCTCCATAAATTGCTGTAACAATCAAAAATCAAATTGAAAATCAAGATGGTGGGCCAGATCAGCAGATAACCGGTTTTGACCGAGAGATATGAAAACGAGTTAGGAAAATTAAACTCAAAGATAATCAATGCGGAAAACAGCGTGGCAAAGGCGCAGATGAACAGATCGCAGATAATCAGCGCGGGTATTTTAAAGTACTTTTTCGCGGGCATTTTTACACCTCATCGGATAGGACTTACAGATAATTATACAATAAACGGTCCATTCTGTCAATATTCAAGTGTAATCACCGGCAGGCCCCGCTTTTTCTATTTTTGCCGTGCAGCGAGTTTTAATGAGTGATTTTTCACCGTTTTTTTGTTATGATTTGTTTTATTTTCGTCAATTTTCAACCTCACGACAGCCCATACATTCAGAATGCATAAAGTGCCGCCTGCGAGATCGCATAATGTCCAAACGACTTCGGGAGCGGCTGCTCCGGCACAGATCATAACGCCGGCCATTGCGATAAAAATAACCACTCTTTTTACTCCGGCTGCATCTGCCGCAGCTGTAAAACCGCAGGTCAGAATCGTCGTAAAAGCGAAAACCGCGACCAGCAGGGAAACCGTCAGTCCGCCGCTTTTCCCGAGCAGTGTTTCGGCAGCACCGACGGCGGTTTTGCAGTTTGAGCATAACAGAGCAAGGCCTGTCAGCGTACACATCAGCAAGGTGTCAAACAACACAGACAGCGATTGGCAAAGCCCGATTTCCTCGGGCGCGCCGTCGGCTTTGGCGGCGGCATACGGCGCGATGCCCCATCCGGCTTCACAGCTGAATGCGCCGCGCCGTACCCCGACCGAGGCCGCCGCGCCGAACCCGCCGCCCGCGACCGCCTCGATTCCGAACGCGCCTTTGAAAATCGCGCCGAATGCCTGCGGGATGTTTTTATAGTTTACTGCGATAATGGCGACGCAAAGGAGAATAAACCCCAAAGCTGCCGGCGGTAAAATTCTCGCGCTGATGCGCGCAAGCTGTTTTTCACCGCCGAGAACGCATCCGAGAAATAAAACCGCAACGGCGGCTCCGGCAGCCGCGCCGAAATATCCCGGCGGCGCGAAGAAATTTTCTTTCAGGGAGACGGCGGCGGAATTGACCTGGATGGACGGCATCAGGACGGCCTGCATGATGAACATCAAACCGGCGAAAGCAAATGCGGTTTTCCGGTTTCCGAGCTTTCGCATATAAACGGGCGGGCTGCCGAATCTTGCGCCGAACCGGCACTCTTCGTAACTGATCGCACTGCCCAACAACGAAAAGACACCCATCCAAAAAATCGCTCCCGGCCCGCCGGCTGCAATTGCCGCAGAGACCCCGACGATATTGCCGACGCCGAGCTTACCTCCGGTTGTGAGGGAAAACACCTCGAACGGAGAGAGCTTCTTGCCGCTCTGCCGGGAGAGAATTTTGGGCACTTTGACAAGGCCGTTAAGGTTATAAAAACAGTTTTTGACCGAAAGCCAAAGTCCGACCGCCAGCAGCAAGCAGACCGGCACGATTCCCCATATGATTTTTTCCGACAGAAACTGCAGAACGGACATCATATCACCCCGAAATGAATATGCAAATCGGCGGTTTTACATGATTAGATTGACAAGGAGGAGGGGAAGGGTTATAGTGAAAGTTAAGAGTTCACAGTTAAAAGTGAACAGTTACGGTGTTTACTTCGCAAAACTAAAATCAAAAATTAGTTCCCGGGAATGTCACTGTACACTTTTAACTGCCAACCGTTAACTTTTAGCTTGTTGATTTCACTGCTAAGGAGTGAATCCATATCAAAATCATTGCGTTTGATCTCGGAAAAGCACGCACCGGCGTGGCCGTCAGCGATATCGGAGAAATCTTGGCCAGCCCTGCCGAGGTGATCACGAAAAATGACCCCGCTGCCGTGCTGGAAGCCGCGGTGCAATGTGTCGCCAAATACAGCGCGGGGTTGGCTGTCGTCGGCCTGCCGTTACGTGATACCGGTGCCGACGGCGAACTCGCCCCCTGGGCGCGGGAGTTCGCCAAAACGCTCGGCGAGCGCTGTCATATCGAAGTTCGCCTTTACGACGAGCGCTATACGACCGCCGCCGCGCATGTATACTACAACGAGGCCGGAAAGCACGGCTCCCAAAAACGCCGACAGACCATCGACGCCGCCGCAGCCGCGGTCATTTTACAGAATTTTTTGGACGGCCGAAAACGAGGGAAACAATAACCGCATATGCACATCAAAAGCGCGTTCGGCAGAATGCGCTTTTTCGTTGAATATCACCTGATAACGGAAAATCAATCAGATAAAAAAATGTCCTGCATATCGATTGTGCATTCCGCCGGGGTATGATATAATATTTCCGGCGCAAAAAAACACGCCTAAAATTACTGCAAAACAAGAGGGAATTGTCATGAAATTCGATGGAATGAACATTACCACCGCAAAGACCTATGTCGATTTGATGAAAAGATACGTCGACTCGTACTGGGCAGATCAAAAAAACTTTGACCATCTGTCGGTCATCGAAGGCATCAACACCGACGCGTCCGGCAACAGCATTACAACGACGCTGACCCAACCGCTCGGAAAGGTGCAATACGGATATGCGATTCAATCCGCCGCCGAGGTCTATAAACATACGAAAAGAATCGAATACGCCGAGATCGCGCTAGCGCTGATCGGGCGCATCGCCGATATTTATGAAGCCGTAACCAAACAATTTACACTCTCTTTTGATGACCTGGACGCTTTGATGTTCATCGAAGCGGCATTTGCGGGCGGCCCGTTCGCAAAGGGTTGTCTGATTTTACGCGAAGCGGGGCTGATGAGCGACGAACTCTACAAAAGAATGCAGCCGGTCTGGGAAACGGCCGTGCGCTCCGCGATGCGTCTGCCCGAATGGGGCCCGTTCAACCGCTGCGTATTACGCGTGATCACGCTGTCGCGTTTCGCGCGCCTTTACCCGAACAGCTCTTTGGCGAAAGAAGCGGGTGATTTGGCGCGGTTTTGCGCCGAGGACTCGATCGGCCGCTGGACGATGGAAGACACAACGCTCTATAACGGCGTATGGTATATTTGCATGGCCGAATATCTGCACGAAAACAACATTCGTAATTTTCGTACCGATACGATTTTCCATTATTACGCCACTTATTTTGTGCACACCCAGACGCCCGAGGGCAGCATCCCCGACTACGGCGACGCCCGCATCCGCGACTGGGGCTGCCCGGCGCTGTGTCTCGGCTTTTTGGAATGGACCGCGGCGATCTACAACGACGGTACTGTGAAATACGCGGCGATGAAGCTGCTCGATTGGGGCAAGAACTATTACGGCAAGGGCATTGCCGGCGGATGGCACGCCCGCTCCTATGCGCTGGCCGCCGATATGGCCGACGAAAAGGTCAAGCCGGAAAAACCGGAATATCTGTCGGGTGAAATCATCGACGATCTTGTGGGCAAAAAGTTGATCTGGCGCGGCAAAAAGGATGACAAAAACAAAGAGTATTTAATGCTCAACTACCGCGACGAGGGCAATTACGCGCTGCTTGCACGGCAAAATATGTTCTGCACGATTCCCGCACCCGCCGAAAAAGTCCACCACGGGCATGCCGACGAAAACACGATCACGAGCTATTTTTACCGTGACAAGCCGTTACTCTGCGACGGCGGCTACCGCGACGCGATTGTCGACCACGGCGCATTCCGCGCGGACTTTTACCACAATAAAGTCGTGATGCGCAACGGGCGCATGTTCCGTGAGAAGGGCTTTTTGGAATATGCCGAGGATCTCGGCGCCTATTTAAAAGTGACGACCGAAAAGGTCTTTTATCAGGAGATGCTCGGGCTTGAAATCGGGCGCACCCGCATGGATGACCCGCATCACCGCACGGTTTACGACCGCACGATCATCCATTTCCCGACGGGCGGCTTCGCGGTCATCGACTCGGTCAAGGCCAAACAGACCTATGAATATACGCTCGGGCAGATGTGGTTCGGCGGAGAGATTTTAAAATGCGGCGAAAGCGACTGGACGATTGCGCAGAATTTCGGCAAAGACGCCATGGGGCCGGAAGGTACCGAAAACTTAAAGCTTCGGCTGGCATTTGTGCGCAAAGACCTCAAGGTCTCGCTCGAAAAACTGCGCCGCAATTATAATGACGACCAATACGCGCTGACGCAGTATTACAGCGAATACCTCGGCGAGGGCGAGTATCTGCATTTCGTGACGCTGCTGTTGCCCGAGGACGGCGCGGAGGACGAAAAGCGCAACGACAAGATCATCAAATCGGCTTCCTGCAAATTGGTGAACGGAAACGCGATCGAGTTTAAAGCAACCGTCGGCGGCAAGAAATACACGATCGGCATGAAACTCGATGAAAGGTATGGCTATAACGACCACAGACACCGCCCGACCTATTCCTTTGAGGCAGGCAAGATCAGCTACACCGATTTCACGACCGATGCACTTTTGACAGTGATGGCGGGGAACGAATACAGCGCACTGATGCTGTCACGGTTTGACTGCAAGGGCAAGACACTGTTTGAAGCGCCGGTAACGGGATTTTCGAACAATGACCTGACTCAGAACATGGGCGCGTTCAATTACCTGAGACACGAAGGAAAACTTTAATCACTTGATGAATGAAAACTTGATATGAGGTGTTAAAAATGCGTTTGTTAAACACTTACATCGATCATACCGCTTTGAAGCCGACCACGACCCGGTCGGCCATCGAAAAGCTCTGCGCCGAGGCCAAACAGTATCAATTCGCCTCGGTCTGCGTCAATCCCTGCTACGTCCCGCTGTGCAGTCAGCTGCTTGCCGGCAGCGGCGTCGCCGTCTGTACCGTCATCGGTTTTCCTCTTGGCGCGAATACCACCGACATCAAGGTCGCCGAAGCGAAAAAAGCCATTGAAGACGGCGCCGACGAACTCGATATGGTCATCAACTCGGCGGCTTTGATCGACGGCAATAACGATTACGTCCGCAAGGAGATCAAAGCTATCGTCGGCTGCGCGGACGGCAGAGTCGTCAAGGTCATCATTGAGACCGGACTGCTCAACGATGAGCAGAAAGTACGCGCGGCCAAGCTCTGCTGCGAGGCGGGCGCGACTTTTGTCAAGACCTGTACCGGCATGACACAGGGCGCGGCGACGGTCGAGGACGTGAAACTGATCAGGCAAAACATCACAGGCAACGTGAAAATCAAGGCCTCGGGCGGTATCCGTACCAAGGCTGACGCAATTGCGCTGATCGAAGCCGGAGCCGACCGGATCGGTGCTTCGGCGGGCATTGCGATTGTGGAAGGATAAGCCCAGTCCTGTTTTAAATTCATTTATACTTTATTGACGGATCAGACATCCCAAACTTGATTTGTATCAAAGAAAGGAGAGGTTTGTCATGTTGGAACGCAGCAGCGGTGTCCTAATGCCGGTATTTTCTCTTTGGGGGGAATACGGATGCGGGGATTTCGGGCCGACGGCCCGTGAATTCGTGGACTTTTTACAAGCCGGCGGGTTTTCCTGGTGGCAGGTGCTGCCGTTTTGCATGACCGACCGCTTCCGCTCGCCCTATAAGTCTCCGGCGGCGTTCGGCGGAAATCCGTACTTCATCAGTTTGGATATCTTGTGCATGAAAGGGCTTTTGACTTCGGAGGAGGTCGACTTTGCGCGGCAAAACAGCCCTTGGCGCTGCGAATATGACCGGCTCGAAAAAGAACGGCTCCCGCTTTTACGGTTGGCGGCTTCCCGCATTCAACCGAAAGACGAAAGAGCGCGGGACGGGTTTTTCGATGCCCATCCGCAGGTCGCCAAAGTCGCCGAATTTATGGCTTTGCGTGACGTGAACCGCCTTTCCGACGGCAGTTATCCGGTTTGGAATGACTGGACAGTCGAAGAATCCCGCGAGGACGATTTAAAGTTCTGGCGTTTTGTGCAGAGCGAATTCTTTCTGCAGTGGGTTGATTTGAAGAGCTACGCCAACAAGCGCGGCGTGAAGATTTTGGGCGATCTGCCGATCTATGTCGACTACGACAGCTGCGACGTCTGGGCGAATCAAAAACAATTTCTGCTCAAACCCGACGGCACCCCCAAATGTATTGCGGGAGTTCCGCCGGACTATTTCGCCGAGGACGGACAGTTATGGAAAAATCCGCTCTACGACTGGGACCGCATGAGAGAAGACGGCTTTGCCTGGTGGAGCGAACGCATCGCCCATTCGGCGGAGCTGTTCGACGGACTACGGTTTGACCATTTTCGGGGTTTTGAATCGTACTGGAGCATTCCCGCCGGAGCCGAGACTGCCCGCGAGGGCGAGTGGAAACAGGGGCCGGGGCTGGAATTTGTAAGGAAGATGGAACAGGCCGCCGGAAAGTGCCTTTTGATTGCCGAGGACTTGGGCGACCTGACCGAGAACGTTGAGGAACTGCTTGAAGCGTCCGGATTTCCGGGCATGCGGGTACTGCAGTTCGCCTTTTTGGGCGACAAAAAGTCGCCGCATCTGCCGCATAACTATATTCAAAACTGCATCGCCTACACAGGCACGCATGACAACAACACACTGCTCGGATTTATGTGGGAACAGGACCCGCAGACCCGGGACCGCATCATGGACTATTTCGGGATTCCGAGGGACGACTGGGACAGTCACTACGACACGATTCTGCGCGTGATGTGCCAGTCCTGCGCCGGAGTTGTGATTTTCCCGATACAGGATTTGCTGCATTACGGAGCCGATACCCGCGTGAATGTGCCGGGCGTCGAGGGCGGCGAGAACTGGGAATGCCGATTTACCCGCGATCAGGTGTTGGGTCTTTTGCCGGGGAAATATCACGCCTGGAATGACTTATACGGGCGGTTGATCTCAATGTAGGGGCGGATATGATCCGCCCGCTCACCACTTGTAATGAAAAAGAAGAGGATGCGTCGCTATATCGCTTCTTCCTTTAGTGATACTTTTTGCTATTTCAACGGGCGGATCATATCCGCCCCTCTTTTTATAAAATTGAAATTATGCAAACATTTAAATAATATTTGCATAAAGTATTGACAAATATGCATTTACATGTATAATTATACATTATAATCGGTTAAGATGATTCTATTCAGACCGAAAAACCGGACAGCGGGGTAGCAGACATGATCAGGACTAAGATCTTTATCGACGGGAGCGCCGGGACGACAGGACTTCGGATCGCGGAACGGCTTTCCAAAAGAGCCGATCTCGAGTTGATTTTGCTGTCGGAGGCCGAGCGCAAGGATTCAGAGAGCCGAAAAAAAGCCTTGAACAGCGCCGATGCGGCTTTTTTATGCCTGCCCGACGCGGCTGCGATAGAAGCGGTCGGAATGATCGAAAATCCCGACACGGTGGTGCTCGACACCTCGACCGCGCACCGTACCGCCGCCGGATGGACATACGGGTTCCCCGAACTGTCAGAAGAATTGAAAAATGAATTAAAAGTTGCAAAGCGGATTGCGGTTCCGGGCTGCCACGCGAGCGGATTTTTGGCGCTGGTTAAGCCGCTCGTTGACGCAAGGATTTTATCAAAAGATGTGCACTTTTCGTGCCATTCGCTGACCGGATACAGCGGCGGCGGAAAAAAGATGATTGCGCAGTACGAAACCGAAGACAACGCACTTTTAAAAGCGCCGCGCGAATACGGGTTATCGCAAGGTCACAAGCATCTGCCAGAGATGAAGGCGATTTCCGGGCTATCTAATGCACCGGCGTTTTGCCCGATTGTCTCTGACTTTTACAGCGGAATGCTGGTCACGGTGCCGCTGTTTGTCTCCGATTTGCAAAAGGGTGCGACCATTGAGAGCATTAAGGCATTCTTTGCGAAAAAGTATTCCGGGCCGGTGGTGCGATACACCGAAAACAGCGAAGACGGATTTTTGTCGGCGGCGGGGCTTTCGGGGAAAGACAGCATGGAAGTCTCGGTGTTCGGCAACGGCGAGCAGGTGATCTTGACCGCGCGATATGACAACCTCGGCAAAGGCGCATCGGGCGCGGCGATCCAGTGTTTGAATATTTTACTCGGAATCAATGAAACGGAAGGTTTAGAGATATGAATGAAGATACAATAAAAATCGTTGACGGCGGGGTTTGCGCGGCTAAGGGTTTCAAAGCCGGCGGCGTCCACTGCGGCATTCGGAAGAATAAGAGCAAGCGTGATCTGGCGCTGATTTTCAGCGAGGTCAAGGCGAATGCGGCCTCGGTTTATACCACCAATCTGGTCAAGGGCGCGCCGTTAGTTGTGACCAAAACTCATCTTGCCGACGGAAAGGCGCAGGCGATCATTTGCAACAGCGGCAACGCCAACACCTGCAACGCAGACGGCATTGAAATTGCGGAGAAAATGAGTGATTTACTTGCGGACGCTTTGAAAATCAGCTCGTCGGATGTGGTGGTCGCCTCGACCGGGGTCATCGGGCAGCCGCTGCCGATTGAGCCGATTCAAAACGGTATTCCGGCGCTTGTGAGCTCGCTCGGCGACAACAGCGAACAGGCCGCCGAGGGCATTATGACCACCGATACGAAATTAAAACAGATCGCGGTTAGTTTTGTGATCGGCGGAAAGGAATGCAAGATCGGCGGTATCGCCAAGGGTTCGGGGATGATCCATCCCGACATGGCGACGATGCTCGTGTTCATCACGACCGACTGTGCGATTTCGAGTGCGTTGCTGCAAAAAGCGCTCTCGAGCGATATTCAGAGCACGTTCAACATGGTCAGCGTCGATGGTGATACCTCGACCAACGACATGGTCACGATTCTGGCGAACGGACTTGCGGGCAATCCGGAAATCACCGAAGCGGGCGCGGATTTTGAGATTTTTATGAAGGCGCTCAACACGGTCACGGTCTATTTGTGTAAACACATCGCAGGCGACGGCGAGGGCGCGACGAAATTAATCGAGTGCTCGGTCAAAGGTGCAAAAGACGAAAAGAACGCGAAGACGGCGGCAAAAGCGGTGATATGCTCCTCGCTGACCAAAGCGGCGATGTTCGGAGCGGACGCCAACTGGGGACGGGTACTTTGCGCGCTCGGATACAGCAAAGCCGATCTTGATGTGAACAGAGTGGAAGTCGCGTTTTGCTCCAAGGCCGGAAAAATCACGGTCTGCAATAACGGCGCGGGCGTGGATTTTTCGGAGGATGAAGCCAAAAAGATCCTGCTTGAAAACGAAGTCACCATCGACATCGATTTACACGACGGGCAGGGCGCGGCAACCGCGTGGGGCTGCGACCTTACCTACGATTACGTCAAAATCAACGGCGACTACCGGACTTGAGAGGTGAAGGAAATGGACATGACGGGTATTTCAAACGCCGAGCGGGCCAGCATTTTGGTGCACGCGCTGCCGTATATTCAAAATTACAACAATAAGATCATCGTGGTCAAATACGGCGGCAACGCGATGATCAACGAGGAACTCAAGGACTCGGTGATGCAGGACATCGTGCTGCTGTCGCTCATCGGCGTCAAGGTCGTGTTGGTGCACGGCGGCGGCCCCGAGATCACCGAAGTGCTCTCCAAGATGGGCAAAAAGAGCGAATTCGTCGACGGGCTTCGGGTCACCGACAAAGAGACCGTCGAGGTCGCGCAGATGGTGCTCGCGGGGAAAATCAACAAAAACCTCGTCAATCTGATCGAGAATAAAAACGGGCAGGCGATCGGGCTTTCGGGTATGGACGGACATATGATCGAGGCCGAGATGAAGGATGAACGCCTCGGCTACGTCGGCACGATTACGAACATCAACGTAAAGCCGATTCTCGACGTGCTCGAAAAGGGCTATATTCCGGTGATTTCGACGCTCGGGTGCGATAAAAAGGGCAACGTCTACAACATCAACGCCGACACCGCTGCCGCCAAAATCGCGGGCGCGCTCGAAGCTGAAAGTTTGATTTCGATGACCGACATCAGCGGCATTTTAAAAGATAAAGACGATCCGTCCACTTTAATTCATAAGATCACGCTCGACGAGGCCGAAGCGCTGGTCGCCGACGGCACGATCAACGGCGGGATGATCCCGAAAGTCGAGTGCTGCACCGACGCGATAAAGTGGGGCGTAAAAAAGGTGTTCATCATCGACGGGCGCATCCCGCATGCGATTTTGATCGAGACCTTGACCGATGAGGGCATCGGGACGATGTTTAAGGTGAAGTTTTAAGCAGACACCCTTAGCAGGGGCGTAGGATTATCGGGGAAGGATTTAGATTTTATGAACGATATTTTCAATTTGGAGCATCAATATTTGGCTAATACCTATGACCGGTATCCCATTCAGATCGTGAAGGGCAAGGGGTCGCTGGTTTGGGATCAAAACGGCAAGGAATATATCGACATGGGCGGCGGGATCGCGGTCAATTCGTTCGGGTTTTCCGACGATGCCTGGATTAAAGCAGTCACCGACCAGCTGAATGCGTTTCAGCACACCTCGAACCTGTATTATGCCGCGCCGTATGTGACGCTGGCACAAACCCTCTGCGAGCGCACAGGGATGAAAAAGGTGTTTTTCGGAAACTCGGGCGCGGAAGCCAACGAATGCGCCATCAAAGCCGCGCGAAAATATGCCGCCGAAAAAAAAGGCGCGAATTGTTATACGATCATCACGCTTAAAAACAGCTTTCACGGGCGTACGCTGACCACATTAGCGGCGACAGGGCAGGAGCATTTTCACGAGCTGTTTCAGCCGCTTACACCCGGATTTGTGCACGCCGAACCGAACGATTTGGCCGATATGGCGCAAAAAGTTGCCGAAAACAAAGTCGCAGCCATTATGATCGAAGTGATTCAGGGCGAGGGCGGAATCGTCGTGCTCGCGCCGGAATACGTCAAGAGCGTGGCGGAACTCGCGCAGAAAAACGATATTATAATGATTGTCGACGAGGTGCAGACCGGAAACGGGCGCACCGGGCAGTTATTCGGTTATATGAATTACGGCATCGAGCCGGATATCATCACGACCGCTAAGGGACTAGGCGGCGGGCTTCCGATCGGCGCGGCCATTTTGGGTGAGAAAGTCAAAGACGTTTTCACGCCGGGCAGCCACGGCTCGACCTTCGGAGGTAACCCCGTCTGCTGCGCGGGCGCGGTCAATATTTTAAACCGGATCGATGAAAAATTGTTAGCCGAAGTGCGCGACAAGTCCGCGTATATCTGCGCCGAACTCTCGGGCGCCAAGGGCATTGTCAGTGTGGACGGCATGGGGTTGATTTTAGGGCTTGTCACCGAAAAGGACGCAAAGACCGTGGTGAACGAATGTATTTCGCGCGGAGTTTTGCCGCTGACCGCGAAAAAGAAGGTGCGTCTGCTTCCGGCGTTGAATATCCCGATGACAATGCTGCAAAAAGCTGTTACAATTATCAAGGATGTTTGCGCGGAGTAAAGGGTTTGTCATCCTGAGCGAAGTCGAAGGATCTCGGCACTCAGAAGCCGATGGAGACGATACCCGAAAACCTCATGATACCGAGATTCCTCGGCTTGCGCTCGGAATGACAACCGTGAAGGAGTTTGCGATATGAACTTAAAGGGCAAAGATTTTTTGAAACTGCTGGACTTGTCGGCGGAAGAGATCGGCGGGCTGATTGCGCTGGCGGCGCAATTGAAAGCGCAGAAAAAAGCCGGCATCCCGCATAAGCTCTGCGAAGGGAAAAATATCGCGCTGATCTTTGAAAAGACCAGCACCCGCACGCGCTGCGCCTTTGAAGTCGCCGCGCGTGACCTCGGCATGGGCGTGACCTATCTCGACCCGACGGGTTCGCAGATCGGCAAAAAAGAGAGCATCGCCGATACCGCAAGGGTGCTTGCGGGTATGTTCGACGGCATAGAATACCGGGGTTTCGGGCAGGAGATTGTCGAGGAACTGGCGAAATACTCCGATGTGCCGGTCTGGAACGGGTTGACCAACGAATTCCATCCGACCCAGATTCTGGCCGATTTTCTGACGATGCAAGAACATTTCGGACATTTAAAAGGAATTCACCTTGTCTATATGGGCGACGCGCGTTATAATATGGGTAACTCGCTTTTGGTCGGCTGCGCCAAGATGGGGCTTGACTGCACCCTCTGCGCGCCTGCAAGCTACTTTCCCGACCCTGCGCTCATCAAAACCTGCGAAGAAATCGCCGAAAAAAGCGGCGCAACACTCAAGTTCGAGACCGATCCGATCAAGGCGACCAAGGGCGCGGATGTGCTTTACACCGATGTCTGGGTCTCGATGGGCGAGCCGGTTTCGGTCTGGCAGGAGCGCGTGAACGACCTCGCGCCTTATCAGGTCAACGAAAAGATCATGGCAAACGCGGGGGACAAGGCGATTTTTATGCACTGTCTGCCGGCCTACCATGACTTGAAAACCCAAATCGGCCGAGAAACGGGCGAGAAGTTTTCACGTGATTGCATGGAGGTCACCGACGCGGTATTCGAAGGGAAACAGTCGGTGGTGTTCGCCGAGGCCGAGAACCGTATGCATACGATCAAAGCCGTGATGGCGGCTACTTTAGGATAGCAATCAGACAAAAACGAAAAGGAAACAACATGGGAAAAAGATTTTTGGTACTGGACGACGGCACAACCTTTGAGGGCATCGGGTTCGGCGCGGATACGGGCTGCACGGGCGAGTTGGTCTTCACGACCGGTATGTGCGGCTATATCGAGACGCTGACCGACCCGAGCTATTACGGGCAGATTGTCTTGCAGACCTTTCCGTTGATCGGCAACTACGGCATCATCGAAGCCGATTTTGAAGGTAAATGCTGCGTCAAGGGATATGTCGTACATGAGTGGTGCGACACGCCGTCCAATTTTCGCGCCCAGTATGATCTGGACGCTTTTTTAAAGAAGAGCGGAATTCCGGGGATTTACGGCTTGGATACCCGCGAGATCACCAAGATCATCCGCGAACACGGCGTGATGAATGCGATGATCTGCGACGAAGTTCCGAAAGATTTGACCGGTGCTAAAAATTATCTGATTGTCGATGCAGTCAAGAGTGTCACTTGCGAAAAAATCGAGGAGTTTCCGGCGCAAGGTGAAACCAAATATAAAGTTGCTTTAGCCGATTACGGCGCAAAGCACAACATCATCCGTGAGCTGCGCAAACGCGGCTGTGCGGTGACCGTCGTGCCCTCTTATACGACCGCGAAAGAAATATTAGCCCTAAAGCCCGATGGCGTGATGCTGTCGAACGGACCGGGAGACCCTGCGGAAAATACGGAGATCATCAAAGAACTGGGCAATTTATTCGGAAAGGTTCCGATTTTTGGTATCTGCCTGGGGCATCAGCTGCTTGCGCTCAGTCAGGGCGGCAAGACCATGAAGCTCAAATACGGGCATCGCGGCGTCAACCAACCGGTGCGCGATCTGCTCGGGACGAGAACTTATATCACGAGCCAGAACCACGGCTACGCAGTCGTTTCTGACACGGTCAAAAACGGCGTGATCAGCTTCGAAAACGCCAATGACGGTACCTGCGAGGGCGTGGACTACACCGACGCAAAGGCGTTTACGGTTCAATTTCACCCCGAGGCCTCCTCGGGCCCGCTGGATACGGCGTTTTTGTTCGACCGGTTCTGTGCGTTGATGGATAGTAATTGTCATTCTGAGCGAAGCCGAAGAATCTCTGACTGATTAAGGCCCTTTTAAAGAAAAGAAAGGCAGGACTAAAACTTCATGCCGTTAGATAAAAGCATTCAAAAAGTTTTAATGATCGGCTCCGGCCCGATAGTGATCGGGCAGGCGGCTGAGTTTGACTATGCGGGCGCACAAGCCTGCCGCGTGCTCAAAGACGCGGGCGTCAATGTGGTTCTCGTCAACTCCAACCCCGCAACGATCATGACCGATAACGCGCTGGCGGATGAGATTTATCTCGAACCGCTCAACGTCGAGACGCTGAAGCGTATTATCGAAAAAGAGAAGCCTGACGCGATGTTAGCCGGACTCGGCGGACAGACCGGGCTGACGCTCTCGATGCAGCTCGAAAGCGACGGATTTTTACAAAAGCACAACGTCCGGCTGATCGGCACCAACGTCGAGGCCATCAAAAAGGCCGAAGATAGGGAACTTTTCAAAGAGACCATGGAGGTCATCGGCGAGCCGGTGATCCCGTCGGACATCACAACGACCGTACCCGGCGCGCTGGAGATTGCGGAAAAGATCGGCTATCCGGTCATCGTCCGCCCGGCCTACACCCTCGGAGGAACGGGCGGCGGCGTCGCTTATACGCCCGAGGAGCTCAAAGCAGTTGCGGCGACCGGTATCGACGCTTCGCCGATCGATCAGATTTTGGTCGAGCGGTATATCTACGGATGGAAAGAGATCGAATTCGAGACCATGCGCGACGCGGTCGGCAACGTGATCGCGGTGTGCAGCATGGAGAATTTCGACCCGGTCGGCGTGCATACCGGCGACAGCATTGTCGTCGCTCCGGCGCTGACGCTTTCGGACAAGGAATATCAGATGCTGCGCTCGGCGTCGTTGAACATCATCTCGGCGCTCGGCATTGTCGGCGGCTGCAACTGCCAGTTCGCGCTGAACCCCGACAGCTTTGACTATGCGGTCATCGAAGTCAACCCGCGTGTATCGCGCTCCTCGGCGTTAGCTTCCAAGGCGACCGGTTACCCGATTGCGAAGATCACAACAAAAATCGCGCTCGGTTATACCCTCGACGAGATCAAAAACGACATCACGGGTAAGACCTGCGCCTGCTTTGAGCCGACACTCGACTATGTGGTCGTGAAATTACCCAAGTGGCCGTTTGACAAATTCTTCGGGGCATCGCGCAAACTCGGCACCCAGATGAAGGCCACGGGCGAGGTCATGTCGATTGCGCCGACCTTTGAGATGGCGCTGATGAAAGCCGTGCGAGGCGCGGAGATTTCGTTGGATACCCTGAACGCGCAGCCGCTTTACAATGAACCGATCAAAGAGCGGTTGAAACGCATCGACGATTATCGGTTGTTTACGGTGTTCGAAGCGCTGAAAGCGGGTATCTCAGTCGAGGAGATCAATGAAATCACCAAAATCGATAAGTGGTTTTTATATAAGATGACGAGACTGGCCGATTACGAGGCACAGATTGTGAAATCCGGCTTGGACGAAGAAAGTTACTTGGCCGGAAAGAAATTCGGCTACACCGACAAGGCGCTCACGCGTCTTTCGGGAATGAAAACGCTGCCCTACAGCTGTGATTTTGCCTACAAAATGGTCGACACCTGCGGCGCGGAATTTGACGCCGAGACGCCGTATTTTTACTCGACCTGCGGCGCGAAGTGTGAGGCAAGGCCGTTCAAACGTTCGGGGAAACCTGTTGTGATAGTTCTCGGCTCGGGCCCGATCCGTATCGGGCAGGGCATCGAGTTCGACTACTCTTCGGTGCATTGCGTCTGGGCGCTCAAAGAGATGGGCTACGACGTCGTGATCATCAACAACAACCCGGAGACCGTCTCGACCGACTACGACACCGCCGACCGGCTCTATTTTGAGCCGCTTTCGCCCGAGGATGTGATGAACATCGTCAAAGTCGAAAACCCTGTGGGCGTCGTGGTCGCGTTCGGCGGGCAGACGGCCATCAAACTGACAAAATTCCTCGACCAAAACGGAGTAAAGATTTTGGGCACCTCCGCCGAGGGCATCGACATCGCCGAAGACCGCGAGCGATTTGACGCGCTGCTCGAACAGTTCGGCATCCGCAGACCAAAGGGCTTCGGCGTGAGTACGTTTGAAGAGGCCTTGAACGCGGCGAACGAACTCGGTTATCCGGTCTTGCTGCGCCCGTCCTACGTTATCGGCGGACAGAATATGAAAATCGTGCATGATGCAAACGAAGTACGCATCTATATGGAGCGGATTTTGGCGCAGGGCATTGACAATCCGGTACTCGTTGATAAATACATGCCGGGCACCGAGCTTGAAGTGGATGTGATTTCCGACGGGCGTGACGTGCTGATTCCGGGTATTATGGAGCATATCGAACGGGCGGGCGTGCATAGCGGCGACTCGATTGCGGTCTATCCGCCGTACAGCATCAGCGACAAGATGATGATGACCATCACCGACTGTTCGACCAAACTCGCGCTGGCGCTTAGAACCAAGGGACTTGTCAACATTCAATATCTGATCAGCGAGGGCGAGCTCTATGTGATTGAGGTCAATCCGCGCGCTTCGCGCACCGTACCGTATATCAGCAAGGTAACCGGCGTTCCGATGACCGATCTGGCGGCCAAAGTCATGGTCGGAAAAGAGCTGGCTTCGCTCGGCTACGGCATCGGGTTATATCGCATTCCGCCGTATTTCACGGTCAAAGTGCCGGTGTTCTCGTTTGAAAAACTGGCGGACGCGAACGCCTATCTCGGCCCCGAGATGAAGAGCACGGGCGAGGTGCTCGGCATCGGGAAAACGCTGAACGAGGCGTTATTCAAGGGCATCGCGGCTTCGGGCAAACGCCTGAGAGCGCCGTCGCCCGGTAAACCGGCAGGCGTATTTATCAGTGTCGATGTCCATGACCGGTTTGAAATTGTGTCAATTGCCAAAAAGCTCGACGACCTCAAATTCGAAATCTACGCCACCGTCGATACCGCAGAGGCCATTCGCAACCTCGGTATCGATGTCACGGCAGTCAGTAACGTCAAAAAGGATGCATTCGACTTGCTCGAGAGCGGAAAAATCAGCTTTGTGGTCTACACCGGCGCGCTGATGGATGAGAGCGTCGAGGACTTTATCGCGCTCAGCCGCAAGTCGCTGCTGCTGTCGATCCCGTGTTTTACTTCGCTCGACACGGCGAATGCCGCCGCAGATATTCTGCGCAGCCGTTTTAACCTCGGCAACACCGAGCTCGTCGACATCAACCATATGCGTGAAGAAAAACAGAAAATCAAATTTATGAAGATGCAGGGCACCGGCGACGACTATATCTTCATTGACAATTTTGATGGGCACATCACCTGTCCCGAATCGTTGTGCATCGAATTATGCGACCGGCACTACGGGGTCGGCGGAGATGGGCTGGTGCTGATCGAAAAATCGAAGATTGCCGACGCAAAAATGCGTATTTTCAATCGCGACGGCTCCGAAGGCAGGATGGCCGGGAACAGCATCCGCTCAGTCGGCAAGTATTTATATGACAACGGCTTTATCGGGCGCGACACCGCGAAAATCGAGACGGCAAGCGGCATCCGCAATCTCAAACTCTATGTCCGCAATAACAAAGTCACCTATGCGGGCGTCGAGATGGGTAAGGCCGATCTCACCGCGAAGAAAATTCCTACAACGATTAAAGCCGAAAAAGTGATCGACTATCCGGTCGAGATCGGCGGCAAGGATTACCGGATCACCTGCGTGAACGTCGGAAATCCCCACTGCGTGGTGTTCTGCGACCGGGTGGACGGAATTGACATCGAGACCGTCGGCCCGCAGTTCGAAAACGCCCCGATCTTCCCCGAGCGCGTCAATACCGAATTCATCCGCGTGGTCAATAAGAGCACGATCAAGATGCGGGTCTATGAACGCGGCAACGGCGAGACCATGGCCTGCGGCACCGGCGCCTGCGCGGCCGTCGTCGCGGCGGTCGAAAACGGATTTTGCGCCAAGGGCGAAGACATCACCGTCAAGCTGCGCGGCGGCGATCTGACAGTTAACTATACCGACGAGGGCATCACGCTGACCGGCGACACAAAACTGGTGTATATCGGCGTAGCAGAATATTGATAGATCGATAAGTAAAGTAAATAATCATGATATCGCGCGGCGTTTCGCCGCGTGATATTTTATATATAGTGAAGCCATTGCTTGTCCGAATAAACACCCGGTTTATTTAAATATAATTCTTTGAAAAGATTGACATGGCAGCCGCCTGATGTTTACAATGGGAATCAAGGAAATGAGTGGTTCAAGCAAAAAACAGGAGGACGGTATGGCTTATATTGCGGAAGAGGGAAAAAATAATTTAAAATATACAATTGAAAACGGTACGCTTGCCTTTCAATCAATTGCCGGTATGAAAACAGCGACAAATATGGGCGGTGTATTTTCATTGAAAACAGAACACGGCTGCTTTGACGAACGGGATGCAAAGGGCTCGTTCGCGCAGCAAGAGAACGGTCTGATTGCGAATTATGCGTTTGCGCATGGCTTGACGGTGCAGGTGCATTGGATAAAGACGGCTGGAGCTATTGAGCGGGAGGACGCAGTGATTCACAACGGCACTTCACCGGTGACGATTTTCGGTTACAGTGCGGTCACCGCGATCTCCGGTCAATTTGATTTATATACCCAATCCAACGAGTGGACAAGAGAGAATCAAGGGCAGTGGCGGGAACTGACTTACGGAACTTTTGAAATATCTGCCCATGGAGCGCGTACCTGTCAGGGCGCAACGCCATATATGGCATTAAAAAACACCGAGACAGGGAAAGGAATTGGGGTGCATTCTCTTGTGAGCGGCGATTGGCAAATTCGAGCCGAAGTCGCAAGCCCGACGGCTTCACCTATATTGTTAATCAGCACCGGCCCGGATGAGAGCGGATTGGCATATCAGATTTTGCCGGGAGAGAGCGCGGTGTTTTCACGTGCGGTGTTTTTGAATCTTGCCGACGGAATGCCGGAGTCCGGTGCCGCCGCTTTTCAGCGGTATCTGCTTGCGGACGCAGCTCATAAAAATCCGAAAACCATCCCTATCGAGTTCAATACCTGGTTTTATAATTTTGAACAACTCGACGAGGATGAACTGCTCCGGCAGCTTGACGCGGCGGCGGAGCTCGGCTGCGAGGCGTTTACCGTCGACGCGGGTTGGTACGGGCAACTGGAGGGCGCCTGGCATGTGCAGGTCGGGGACTGGCGCGAAAAGGCCGACGGGGCTTTTCATGGGAAAATGAGCGAATTTGCGGACAAGGTCCGTAATAAAGGCTTGATTTTCGGTATTTGGATCGAGCCGGAGCGACTGGCGAAAAATGTGCCTTTTGCTTTGGAACATCCCGAATGGTTTTTACCCGATGGCAATGGGTTTTTGTCCCCCGATCTCGACCGGGAGGAAGCTGCGCAATATACTTTTGATACGATTCGCGAAATCATCGAACGCTACAATGCGGGCTGGGTTAAAATCGATTTTAACCATGCGCTCGGGCGCGATGTGCACGGCATAGCGCACATGGGTTATCTGCGGCAAATGTGGCGAATGATGGACGACGTCCGGGCGAAATACCCGAATTTGATTTTGGAGGGCTGCTCGAGCGGCGGCATGCGTTTTGAAGCCGAGGCGCAAAAGCACTTCGACGTGTGTTTCATGTCCGACACGGTGAACCCTTGGGATGTGCTGCGAATCGGAGAGGGTGCTGCGCTGCGAATATTGACCGGGCGGGTGCTGCGTTGGTGCTGCTTACAGCCCGGCGGTAAAATCCCGCATTACGGTTTTACGGAGCCGTTCACGCCGTTGCTGACGCCCAAAAAAGCCATCTGGGACGAGGTGGAGAACGTCGACCCGGATTTTTTGCTCAAGGTCTGTTTGCGGGGGCATCTGTCGTTTTCGGGTGAGATGGCGGGACTGGACGAACGGACAAAGGAACAGATCAAAAAGGCAATCGCTTTTACGAAAAAGCACCGCAGATTGATCCAGCGGGGCATCTTTCATCCGCTGACGCCGATTCGGGATATGGAGGACAGGAGCGGTTGGAGTGCCTCCTATATCGAGAGGACACAAGCCGCGTCCGGTGAAGCCGCAAACGGTGACGCCGAACACGGTAACGCCGTCGGGATTTTCCACGCATTCCGGTTGGATTCGCCCACGGAAGAAATGGCGTTCCGCCTGCCGCCGGAAGCCGTGATCGGGCGGTATGTCATTGAAGATTACGATACCGGTGAGACCTTTGAAGCCGATGCAGAAGTGTTGGCGAAAAAGGGTATTGTAATTAAGCTTCCGCATAAAAACAGAGGAATAGTGTTGGTTTTCCACCGTAAGTAAAAAATGAGGGGAACGGTTTCGGATCTTATCCCTTATGATCCGTTTCGTATATAAAACACCGAGGTAAGAAACGCGTGCTATGAAACAAAAATTCGTAAATTATAAGACGCGTATGGAAGCGGGCCCTGCCCGCCGGGTCGTCGGGGACGCCGACCCCTACACTGGAGGTTCACATGAAAGACACTGTATTGCAAAAACTGCCCGACCCTTTTTTAAACGGAGACGGGACTCGGATAAAGACGCCCGCCGAGTGGTATAAAAAAAGAAAAGAACTTTTGGCGCTGATCACCGATATCGAATACGGCAAAATGCCGCCCGAGCCGGAGGTGTTCGGCTTCGAGACCTGCAACGCGGGCAGCGGGATTCAGATACACACCTGCCGGATCACCTCCGGGACACGTGAGCGGCAGCTTTCTTTTGAACTGCGGCTATATCGGCCGAAAAACGAGGGCCGTCTGCCGGTGGTATTGACCGGGGACGGCTGTTACCGCACGATGACCGATGAAGTGATTGCCGAGATCAACGCAAGAGGCTATATCGCCGCCGTTTTCGACCGCACGATGATTGTCCGAAATGTATATGACAAATTCGAAGTGAGAAACTCCCCGCTGTACCGCGTTTATCCCGAGATCGAATCCGGCTCGCTCGCGGGGTGGGCTTGGGGGTTCTTGCGCTGTGTCGATGCTTTGGCGCAGATGCCGTTTGTCGATGCGGGCAACATCGCGGTCACAGGGCATTCGCGCGGCGGGAAAACCGCGCTGCTTGCGGCTGCGGCGGACGAGCGGATTGCCTATGCCGCGCCGAACGGGAGCGGCGGAGGCGGAACCACCGTTTGGCGTTTTAATATGAACGGATATGACGGTTCTGAATTTGAAATTGAACGCAGCGAGACATTGGCGGGGATGCTTGACAGCATTCCGCACTGGCTCGGGCCGAAAATGAGTGAATACCGCGACAAAGAGCTGCTTCTGCCGTTTGATCAGCATCAACTGTTGGCGCTGGTCGCGCCTCGCTGCTTGCTGCACACCGAGGGGTACGGCGATATCTGGAGTAACCCCAAGGGGAGCCATCAGGCGTTGATGGCCGCCAGAGAAGTTTATAGATTCCTGGGCGTACCGCAAAACATCGTTTCGCGGTACAGACCGGGTGGTCACGACCACAAGCCGGAGGACTTTCGCGCGCTGCTCGATTTGATGGATAGCAAAATCTCCGGTAAACCGCTTGATAAGCGCTTTTACGAAAACCCTTATCCGGATATGGAACCTGCGTTTGTTTGGAGCTGCCCTAACTGAAACCGGCACCGATATCCCTTAACGGATTTACATGGAGGAAAAATGGATGGATATACAAATTATTTTAAACTATGAATCGAGCGAATCGCTGGCTTTCACTTGGGCGGCCGGTGATGCCGAGATTGATTTCAGAAAAGATTTTTTTGAGGCGGCGAGATGCACGGCATCCTTTGCGGCGCTGGAAGTGAAAAAGCATCTGGGAAGAACCTTGATCGACGCGGAGATTTCGATCGGGTCGGCAAGGGGAACGGCCGATTATTTTATTGAGCTGAAAACAGACGACGATAAGAGCGACAGCGCCGAATTTTCCTTGGAACCGCAAAACGACGGTATCGTGATTCGCGGTGCAAGCCGGAAAGGGCTGCTTTACGGGGTTTATGAGTTTTTGCGTTTGAACGGCTGGAGATGGCACTTGCCGGGGCAGGCCGGAGAAATCGCACCCCCTTATACGGACAAGCCTCAACTGCCGGATAAAAAGAAGGAATATGCTCCTTCCATGCCGTTAGGCCGAAGTTTTGACCTTGTCTATTTATCCATGGACTCCGTTGAAATGTATTTATGGATGGCCAGGAACAGGATGGATTTGACCACCTATCATCCTTTGACGGGTCAGCTTTGCCGCAAACTAGGCATGTCTTTTAAAAACGGCGGACACATTTTCGAGGAGATTTTAAATCCCGACAGAATCATGCCTTCCGGTAAAACTCTTTGGCAAGAGCACGAGGATTGGTTCGGGCTCCCTGCCCACGGTGTCCGAACAAAGGAGCTCGCGCAAAAGATTCAATTTTGCGTTTCGAATGAGGAATTGACCGATTTTCTCGGAGAAGAGATTATAAAGCTCTCGATGGGCATGTGGAAAGAAGCGGACCGGTTGGAAATTTGGGGCTTTGACACCTGGGGCAGCAGCTGTCATTGCGACGGGTGCAAAAAGCTGGGCAACGGCTCGGACAGAATGCTGCATTTCCTTTCAAAACTGCGTAATATCGTGGATGCGGCGATTCAAAACGGACGGGTTGATCATGCGGTAAAACTGGTGATGTGCGCTTATGAGGGCACTTCCACGATTGAGGCGCCTCTGAATCCGATCCCCGGGAACTTGACGGCTTCCGGAGATTACTGTGTCTCTTATCCCATCCTCCGCTGTTACGAGCACAATTTTTCCGATCCTTCCTGCTGCAGAAACATCGGCTATGACAATGCGCTGAAAAACTGGCTTTCCTTGTCACCCGGAATCCCTCTCATTGTGGGGGAATATTACAACGTGTCAAAATTTGAAGATCTCCCGCTGCTTTTTACAGACAGAATCGCAAACGACATCCCGTATTTTCACGCGCTCGGTGTCAGCGGCATGACTTATATGCACGTCCCGATGGTGAATTGGGGAATGAGGACGCTGACGCAGCTCTTATACGCCCAGATGAGTTGGGATGTGAACACGGATGTAAATACATTTTTAAACGAATACTTTACCCTGAGATACGGGCCGTATGCGCAAAAAGCCCGTGAGGTATATCGTCTGACCGAAGAGGCCTGGGCGCTCAGCGCAAGCTGGCGCGCCTGGGGAGACGGAAGCGTGCTGACGCAGCTGCAAAAATGGGACGGCAAAACGCCGGAAAAGCCGCTCCGGGTGGATGTTCACTTCGAGAACCCGGAGGGCGCAATCAGGAGCGGACAACACTCCGTCCGGCTTCTGCGCAGAGCGATGGACATTCTCAATTCTTCAATACGGGAAGCACAGGCAGATTCGCGTATATATTCGAATACAACAGCCGTGAATCCCATTGAACAGCGGCAGTTGGAAGTGCGCGGTTCCTATGAAAAGAATCTTTCGGAAGACAGGCGGCTGCTGCGTTACGGGCTGGACACCATGGAGATCATGACCCGTCTTGTGCAGTACCATAACGCCCTTTATCGGAAGGACGGGGAAAAGGCCTCGAAGTTGTGGCGTAGCATTGCAAAACTGGCGGATAAGATGGATTTATACTATATTCCGATCGGATACGATTGGCCGGGACCGGGGTTGGAAAGCATCGATGCACTGACCAGAACGCAGACCCGCACGCTGATCAGCCGGATCAGGAACAACTGGGCTTAATGCGGGATTTCGGTTGTGGCCGGGTGGCAGGTTTTGTTTTCGCAGACGTAATAAGTGGTCTTTCCGTCGACCTCGGGGTAGATGCGGTCGGTTGACAGCCGGAACGCCCAATCGGAAGGGATACGAAGCCCGGCGAGATCAACCGGGGTTTTCAGGCGGCAGACCACTTTTTTCACCGGCAGCAGAGACCAGAGATAAAATGCATTTCCCATCGGATAAGAAGCTGCTTCACCGCTCATGAAGCGGTCTTGTTTTTCGGCTCTTTCCGGCATCTTGTCATCTCCTGTCAGCAGAGCAAGCCGCGATAAATTATACGCCATTACCGAGTTGCCCGAGGGCAACGCGCCGTCCCAGGTCTCCTTGGGGCGGGCGAAAAGCGCTTCGTTGTGCGCGCCGGAGAAGAAAAATCCGTTGTTTTTCCCGTCCCAAAACAAATCCCAAGTCCGGTCCGCCAATTCGGCGGCGCGGTCGAGATAGTGATCGTTGAGCGTCGCCTGATGCATTTGAATCAGAGCGAAAATCAGAAAAGCGTAATCATCCAGAAAGCCGGGGCCGATGCGCCTGCCGTCGGTAGCGCCGGAAAAAAGCGTGCCGTTTTCGGATAAATTTTGCTCGATATATTCAATCGTTTTCTGTGCGGTTTTCTTGTATTCTTCTGATTTCAGAATCCGCGCCGCCATTGCATATGCGGCGGCGGTCAGCGCGTTCCATGCGGTCAGAATCTTGACATCGGTGCGCGGCGCGGGTCGTTTTTTGCGGTATTTATATACGGACTGTAATAATCCGTCGATTTTATCCGGTTCGAGAGAGGATTCCAGCAGGTTCGGGACGCTCTTGCCCTCGAAATTGCCCTCGGGGGAGATGCCGTAGCGGCGGCAAAATTTGATTCCCTCGGCTTCGCCCAAAAGCAGCTTGAGTTCATCCGGCGTGAAGACGTAAAATTTCCCTTCGACGCCCTCGGAATCGGCGTCCTGCGCTGAGAAAAACCCGCCGTCGGGCGCGGCCATTTCATGTTCAAGCCAGTAAAAAATCCGCTCGGCGATATCTCGCCAGAGTTCTTTTCGGGTCTTCTCGAAACCTGTCAGATAGGCCATCGCAAGCAGGGCATTATCGTAGAGCATCTTTTCAAAATGCGGGATCAACCAGCGGCGGTCGGTGGAATAGCGCGAAAAGCCGCCGCCGATGTGGTCGAATATGCCGCCTCGAAACATCGAGTCAAGCGTCTTTTCGGCCATCTCAGGTGCGGTTGCGAGTAAAAACAACAAATTGTGCGGCGTCGGGAATTTCGGCGCACTGCCGAATCCGCCGTATGCCGTATCGAAATTGTTTTCATATTCGGAAACGGCTTTTTCAATCAATGTTTTTGATTTAACGGACCGGTTGACCGTCTTTTGGTCGACCGCTTTGGCAATCTCCTGTCCGTTTTCCGAAAGGGACTCGCGGTCATATTTCCATGCCTTTGAAACGGATTCGAGAATCTGAATAAATGAGTCCTTGGGGAAATAGGTCCCCGCGAAAAAGGGGATTTTGTCCGCGCCCATGAATATGCTCATCGGCCAGCCGCCGTTTCCGGTCATTGCCTGACAGGCGCGCATATAAACCCCGTCGACGTCGGGCCGCTCCTCACGGTCGACTTTGACACTGACGAAAGAGTCATTTAAGATTTCTGCGACCGTCTCGTCTTCAAAGCTCTCGCGTGCCATCACATGGCACCAGTGGCAGGCCGAATAGCCGACGGATAAAAAAATGGGTTTGTCCTCGGCCTTGGCTTTTGCAAATGCTTCTTCGCCCCACGGATACCAGTTCACAGGGTTATGGGCGTGTTCGAGCAGATAGGGGGAAGTTTCGCGGATTAAACGATTCGTTGTTTGCTGACCGAGCATAATGTTTTTCACACTCCGGCAAAAGATACTTTTATCATACCCGCCGGGTATTCGATTATCCTTTTAAAGCCGGCAGGGTCAGAACAAACGAGACTGCAAAGCAGCAAAACGTGAGGATGAATGCGGCTAACATTCCGTATTGCATCAGGGGGTTCACGGAACCCTGCGGTTCGACCAGCTGAGTGACAGTCCTCGCGCCCCAGAGAATGCAGGAGAGCGCGAGCATCACGGCAAGCGCCTGTTTATTCGGCAGTGCATAGAGAAAAACCAAATTAACGGCTCCGAATAAGACGAGACACAGCGAAAAAAGCAGATTGACGGCGCGTACCGCTAGCACCAGTTCGGTTGCCGACGGTATGATATAGCTGTACCACTTGAATGATGACGGCACCGTAAAATGCCAAATGCCGAATCCGACGGTCACGATGCTGCCGAATGTGGTGAAAATTTTAATCAGCAAAATTCAATTCCTCCGATATATTTATTGAAACAATTTCCGTAAAAACGTCACCGAGTCGGCGGCGGCACAGTCGAGGTCTGCAAGCGTTGCGCCTTCGGAGATGTCGCGCCAGATGGAAATATCTTTTCCGACCTGACCGCCCGGCAGTACGAAAGGCTCCATCACGACATTGCCGGTATAGCTGATCTTTTTAAGGGCTTTTCCGATTTCCGACCACGGCATGCGGCCTTTTTCAAACGGCGGTTTGCGGTTGGCTTCGCCGACATGAAAATGACCGAGCAAGTTTCCGGCAAGCTCAATAGCACCGGTAAACGAATCCTCCTCAATGTTCATATGAAACGTATCGAGCATGACCTTGACATTCGGTTTATCGACGGCTTTGACATAGTCGACGGCCTCGCTTGCGGTGTTGAGCAGATAGCCCTCGAAGCGGTTGAGGGCTTCCATATTCAATGTGATGCCGTGGTTTGCCGCCATGTCGGCAAGGCGTTTCATACTCTTGACACTGCGCTCGAAATCGCCGGATTTATCGAGTTCACCCGAAAAGTTGACGGGCCAGTAGGAATACAGCGCACCGCCGATGGAACCGATCCCGGCTTTCTCCATCTTTTGAAACATATCGGCATAAAAAGCAAACGCCTTTTCGACGGCTGCCGTATCTTTCGAGGCGAAGTTGTGCTCGGGGCGAGGGCCGTAGCCGCCGGTCAGGGTGATGCCGTTCGCCTCGGAGACGCGGCGCAGCTCGTCAAAAAAAGAATTGTTTTCAAGATGGAAGTTGCCGCAGGCGACTTCGAGGATGTCAAAACCGAGCCGCTTGACTTTTTCGATATAAGGGACGAAATTACCGCCCCATTCATGCTCCCAGTAGGCATAATAAATTCCGAATTTCATACGTTCCTCCCGTTTGTTTCTCTTAGAATTTTATTTAACGCAGCTTCCGCTTTTTTGACAAAGAAGTCGCTTTGGTCGATCGGCAAGTGCAGAGAAAGCAGTTTTTGTTTCAGCTTTTCGATGGTATCCAAATCACTGTTGTCGGGTTCGGTCTCGATTTCGATGAGTTTGTCCCCGCCGTGAATATCTTTGACAGCCAGTTCAAAGCCGTTTTTTTCATAGACGATGTCGTCCTCGACGATGCGCATGAGTTCCCGATATCCCAGTGCCGAGAGCAGTTTTTTGGCATTTTCTGTATTTAAGATTTCGCAGTTGACTGCGGTCTGGTGTAAAATCTCGCCTGATGAGTTGAATTCTTTGGTTTTATAAGTAAGCCGTCTGGTGATTCGGTTTTTTACGGGATCGCGGATTTCCCGAACCAACACGGATTTGGATAAAATCTCTCTGGCGGTTATGTCCTTTATATTCAAAGCATTAGGAATGAAATAGAAATCATCGAGAGTGAAGCGGTCGGAAGGGGAGAAACCCTTGCTTTCCAACAGCGCATAAAATTCCGGCAGTTCACAAGTGACTTTTACGGTGATCTCGTTGCTCTCCTTGGTACTCATCAGTTTATTTTCCTCCTGCCCGTTATCACATTTATTATAGCGTTTCCGCTATAAAAAGAAAAGGGATTATTGAAATAACAAAAGCCGCCCGCGTGATGAATGCAGGCGGCTTGTATGAATATCGCTTAGCGGTACCGAGATCCTTCGACGGCGCTCGAATTGTTTATTGCCAATCCGGGTATGCTTGCTGCCGGGCTTCGCTCAGGATGACACCGGTTTCGGGTTACCGGTTAAAATTTATTTTTCATCGCCCGCAGAGCGTTCAGGACAGCCAACAGCGCGACGCCCACGTCTGCGAAGACGGCTTCCCACAGATTGGCCACGCCGAGAGCGCCGAGCAGGAGCACGATTCCTTTCACACCGAGCGCAAAAATAATGTTCTGCTTGACGATGGAAAGGGTTTTGCGGGAGATTTTGACGGCCTGCGCGATTTTTTCGGGGTTGTCGTCCATCAACACGACGTCGGCGGCTTCGATGGCGGCGTCGGAACCCAGCGCGCCCATTGCGATGCCGACATCGGCGCGTTTGAGCACCGGCGCATCGTTGATGCCGTCACCGACAAAGGCCAAACTGCCTTTTTTGCTCTTTTCATCCATCAACCGCTCAACTTGGGTGACTTTATCGGCGGGCAGCAGTTCGGCGTGAACCTCATCAAGCCCGAGCTTTTCGGCCACATCTTTGCCGACGGCTTCCCGGTCGCCGGTCAGCATCACGGTTTTTCGGGCACCGAGGTTTTTAAGCGCGGATATCGCCGCTTTGGACTGGGGCTTGATTTCGTCGGCGATCACAATATGTCCCATATATTCGCCGCTGTCGGCGACATGGATGATCGTACCCTGATTTTCGCAGGATTTCCACTGTGCGCCGGCTTGTTCCATCAGCGCGCAGTTTCCGGCATAGATGGTTCTGCCGTCCACGATGGCTTTAATACCCCGCCCGGCGATTTCTTCAACACCGGTGATGCGGTTCTTGTCGATGGCGCGCGCGTAGGCGCTCTTGAGGGAAACCGAGATCGGGTGGTCGGAATAACTCTCGGCCATCGCCGCGATCTCAAGCAATCTCTCCTCCGAGATGATCTCGGGGTGAATGGCCTGCACGGTAAAAACGCCTTTTGTCAGGGTGCCGGTCTTGTCAAAAACGACGGTGTCGATTTTCGAAATCGCCTCGAGATAGTTCGAACCCTTGACCAAAATTCCGCGTTTTGACGCGCCGCCGATGCCGCCGAAGAAAGACAGCGGCACCGAGATGACGAGTGCGCAAGGGCAGGAGATCACAAGGAAAATCAGCGCGCGGCGGATCCAGTCAATCCACTCGCCGGTGATGAGCGAGGGCACGACCGCAAGCAGCAGTGCTGCGATGACGACAATCGGAGTATAGACCCGGGAAAACCGGGTGATAAACTTTTCGCTTCTGGTTTTTCCGCTCTCGGCGTTTTCGACGAGGTTGAGGATTTTTGCGACCGCCGATTCGCCGAAGGTGCCGGTTGTGCGGATATGCAGCAGGCCCGAAAGGTTGACACAGCCGGCGTAGACGCCGTCGCCCTCCCGCACGTCGCGCGGCAGACTCTCACCGGTAAGCGCGGTGGTGTTGAGCGAGGAACTCCCCTCGGTGACAACGCCGTCGATCGGGATTTTTTCGCCGGGCTTGACCACGAGGATTGTGCCGGCTTCGACCGTATCGGGCGCGACTTGTTTCAGCTCGCCGTTTTGTTCGAGGTTCGCATATTCGGGGCGGATGTCCATCAGTTCGCCGATGGACGCGCGGCTTCTGCCGACAGCCAAATCTTGAAAAAATTCACCTACTTGATTAAAGAGCATGACAGCCGCCGCTTCGGGATATTCGCCGATGGCGAACGCTCCTGCGGTGGCGAGGGTCATGAGAAAATTTTCGTCGAAGATCTCACCGTGCAGGATGTTTTTAACCGCTTTCCAGACGATGTCGCAGCCGGAGATCAGATAAGCTGCGATACATAAAATTAACTCAATTGTTTCGGGGAGAGAAAATATAAAAGCGACGCCCAATAAAACAGCGCCGATCATTATTCGTATTAAAACAAATTTCTGTTCTTTTTCCATTGTTTTTATCCTTATGATTTTTTATTCATTTATGTGTTCGAGACCGGTCTCGGCAATATTTTTAACATGGCCGTCCGCGAGAGAATAATACGCTTCTTTGCCGTCCTTGCGGAAACGGATGAGATCTGCTTTTCGCAAAACAGCCAGTTGGTGAGAGACCGCCGATTTGCTCATGCTCAAGATGTTGGCAAGGTCGCAGACGCAGAGCTCGTGTTGGCCGAGCGCCCATAAAATTCTCATGCGCGTGACGTCGCCGAAGACCTTGAAAAAGTCCGCAAGTCGGTCGAATACTGTCGGGTCGAGCATCTGCCGGTTGACTTCGGTCACAATATCGCCGTGGACGGTATTACAGTCACAGATAAACTCATTTTTAGACATAAGTAACTCCTTTCCGTTATAGTGATATATACATTCGGTCAAATGGTTGAATAATTATTCAACCGTAATGACATTATAGTTGAATAGATACTCAATTGTCAAGGGGTTTCTATAAATTTAAATTACAAAGCAATCAGGCAGAAATTTCAATCATAAAAAGATAGCGCAGGGAATTCCTTGCGCCGTTTGTCATTCGATTATGTGTTCTTCATGATGATGCTCTCGATCAGGTCGGCGGCGTTTTCGCAGGCATCCATGCTGTTCTCGAGCGATTCAAAGATCATCATCCAGACAAGGCGCTCATCGGCAGAAGCGGTTTCGCCGAACAATTTGCGAAGAGAGTCGGCATGCAGCTTGTCCCCTTTGTTTTCGAGCGTGTTGATTTCGATGATCAATTCATTGATGGTCTTGGATTTTTTGAAGTTCGGAAATTCGGCAAGCAATTTGCTGAAAGTCGCGCAGCTGCGCGCGATCAGCCCGGTGAATTCAACGGCTTCGGGGCGAAGCGCTTTGACGTTGAACATATAGATGCGGCGCATGACGTCCTCGACGGTGTCGACGACATTGTCCAGTTCCGATGACAACGCTGAAATATCTTCGCGTTCAATCGGCGTGATAAATTCATGGGCCAGATGGCTCGTAAGTTCATGTTTGATCATGTCGGCGGCGTTTTCCAGCTTGTGCATGTTCTCAACATGCTCCGGAATTCTCGAGACCTCGAAGCACTCCATAACCTGATTGAGATAGGAAGCGGCTTCATTCGCTATTTTACCGACCTCACAGAAACATTCAAAATAATTATATTCCTTCTTTTTTCCGAGCATAGCAATATCTTCCTTTCAATTTAAAAAATCAGCATGAACAGTTTGACGGTCAGAAAACTCAAAAGACCGCAGCCCGGGAAAGTCAGAATCCAGGCAGACGACATCTCTTTGACGATTTTCCAGTTGACTGCCGAGAGCCGCCGCGAGGCGCCGACACCCATAATCGCCGTCGTTTTGGTGTGGGTCGTACTGACCGGGATGCCCGTCAGCGTCGACAGCAATAAACAACCCGCCGCGCCTAAATCGGCAGCGAAGCCCTGATAGGTCTCGAGATGGACCATATCGAGACCGACTGATTTGATGATCTTGTATCCGCCGATGGAAGTACCGAGTGCCATGACCGCGGAGCAGAGGATCATCAGCCAGATCGGAATCGCAAAGTTCTTTACTTCGGTCTGGCCGTTGACCAGAAAGATACCGAGCAAAAAGACGCTCATGAACTTTTGGCCGTCCTGCGCGCCGTGCATAAACGCCATTGCCGCGCCCCCGGCCACCTGTGCTTTGCCGAAAACCCGGTTCATTTTGCGCCGGTCATATCTTTTAAAAATAATCTCAATCAGCCGGGCGAATACAAAGCCCGAGGCAAAACCCAAAACCGAGGAGAGCACAAGACCGATGATGACCCGCATCCATTCGGAAAAATTGATGCCGGACAAGCTGCTGTGCAGCGCGATCGCGGCTCCCGAAAGGCCCGCGATGAGCGCGTGGCTCTCGCTGGTCGGGATTCCGAACCACCATGCCGCGGTCGCCCATATGACAATCGCGAACAGAGCCGCGCAAAGGGCGATGGTTGCATCTTTGGTCTCTCCGCCGAAATCGACCATGTTATAAATCGTCATGGCGACTTTGGAGTTGACCATCGTCATGATCAAAACGCCGAGAAAATTGAATACGGCGGCCATCATGATGGCGGCGGGCGCTTTCATCGAACGGGTCGAGACGCAGGTTGCAATTGCGTTCGGCGCGTCCGTCCAGCCGTTGACAAGAATGACGCCCAGCGTAAGCAGGGCGGTGATGAGGAGCAGCGGGTTTGAAATCAGCTGAGAAATGAATTCGCTAAATGAAACGTTCATATGTAAACCTTTCGTTAAAAATTCGCAAAGTTTTACATGACACATTATAACATAATAATACGTTTTTGTATATTTAAAAACCGCAAAAAAACTTTGAAAATTCACGGCGGATTTTGTGGAAACTATACCATATTTTTTTGTGGAAACTTTATTTTTCTCAACTCTTGTAATTCTATTTATTTTGATATATGATAAGGTTCGAGAATTTTCGCGGAGGGATCTTTTGTATGGAAAAAATCGCAATGTACACATCAATTTTAATTTCGCTGGTGGCGTTTGCTTTCGCCGCCTGGCTGTACCTTTGGGTAAAACGCCAGCCGTCTGAAAACAAAATCATCGAAAAGAACGGCAATCTGATCAAAGCAGGCGCAAGAACATTTTTGCGCAAAGAATATTTGGTTCTTGCCAAATTTGCCGCAGCAGCGGCGGTTTTAATTCTGGTATTCCTTCCGTCGCCCATTTGGAAGGGCAATTATTTAAATAATATCCTGATGACTGTTGCGTACATCATGGGTACCGCTTTCTCCGCCATCGCAGGCAAAATCGGTATTGAAGTCGCAACCATTGCCAACGTCAAATCCGCCGAAGCCGCCAAAACCGGTATCAAAAAATCATTTATGGCCGGTTTCCGCGGCGGCGCCGTTATGGGCATGGCGGTCGTCGGCGCCAGCTTGCTGGGCGTCACAGCGGTCTATCTGATCACCAGGGATGCCACCGTCGTGCTCGGATTCAGCTTCGGCGCGAGCTCTCTGGCGCTGTTCGCAAAAGCCGGCGGCGGTATCTTCACCAAAACCGCCGACATCAGCGCCGACCTCGTCGGTAAAGTCGAACTCGGTATCCCCGAGGACGACCCGCGCAACCCCGCCGTCATCGCAGACAACGTCGGTGACAACGTCGGCGACGTCGCCGGAATGGGCGCTGACCTGTTCGACTCCAACGTCGCGTCGATGGCTGCCTCACTTGTTTTGGCTACCTCACTCGACAAGGGAAACACCACCAACACCGCAATGGTGTTCTGTTTTGCGGCACTCGGTCTTCTCGCCTCGATCATCGGCATTATGACCGCCAGAATCGGGAAAAAAGGAAATCCGACCAGAGCGCTCAACTCCAGTACTTACGTCACAACCGGTATCTTTGTCGTTCTCTCCGCCGCAGCGACCGCGCTCTTCAACTTTAACTGGCGCATTTGGGGCGCCTGTGTCGTCGGTTTGCTCGTCGGCGTCATCATCGGCATCACAACCGACTACTTCACGGACGATTCCAAAAAACCGGTTCATTTCGTGGCGCACGCCAGCGGTTCCGGCCCCGCATTCACGATTCTTTCAGGTATGTCATACGGTTTAATCAGCGTTCTCCCGGCTATGGTCGGTATCGGCGCTTCCGCATTGATTGCCTATAAGCTCTGCGCACCCATCGGAGAGGGCTATGCCATGTTCGGTATTTCAATGGCTGCTCTCGGTATGCTCTCCATCGTCGGAATGATCGTCAGCAACGATGCCTACGGTCCGATCGTCGACAACGCGCGCGGCCTTGCCGAAATGGGCAACCTGGGCGACGACGTCCTTGAGATCACCGATGAACTCGACTCCGCCGGCAATACCGTCAAAGCCGTTACCAAGGGCTTTGCAATCTCGGCCGCCGGTCTCACCGTTATCGCACTGCTCGGCGCGTTCATGGCCGAGGTCAACACCGCCGCCGCGGAACTCGGAATCGTTGCGGAAGGTTCCAAATTAATATCCGGTTTTGACGTCATGGACCCGTTGGTGTTTTTCGGACTGCTTGTCGGCGCGGCGATCCCCGCAGTCTTCTCAGCCATGCTGATGCTCGGCGTTGACCGCAACGCACAGCGCATGGTCGCCGAGATCCACCGCCAGTTTAAAGAAATTCTCGGCCTCAAAGAGGGCAAACCGGGTGTCGAACCCGAATACGACAAGTGCATTTCCATCGCGACTACGGGCGCCATCAAAGAATTGATTCCGGCCGGCCTGATGGCCATCATCGCGACAGTGGTCGTCGGATTTATCGGCGGCGTCACCGCCATCGGCGGTTTCCTGTGCGGCAACATCGTCAGCGGTCTGCTGTTCGCGTTGTTCATGAGCAACTCGGGCGGATTGTGGGATAACTCCAAAAAGTACGTTGAATCCGGCCATGAGGGCGGCAAGGGCTCCGACGCGCATAAAGCTGCCGTCGTCGGCGACACCGTGGGCGATCCGTTCAAAGACACCGCAGGCCCGTCGATCAACACCCAAATCACCGTGGTCTCGCTGGTTTCTTCGTTGCTGGCAGTCCTCTTCCTGCAGCTGTCGATATTCTAAAATGAAAGTGAAAGACCCCGCCGGTTTCGGCGGGGTCTTTTTGTTTTAAATAATATTACCGATCAGACAGAGATTCGATAGTAATTTAAATATCCGTCAAGACGGGAAAGGTCGGGACGGAAGGGCGCCATCACGATCAAATCGCCGGTCGATTCGTCCTCGCAGGCCCAGTGGTTTGAAAAGTCGACGGGGAGTGTATCGGTGTCGTCCATATCGTCGGGTTTGGTGTCGATGACAAATACCGAGTCCTTTTTGACTGTGAGTGTATTTTGGTCGATCTCGGCAACGCATAAGGGATAACGGGGCAGGTTGCCGCGCGGGTTTTTATCGTTGATCACACCGACGAAAAAAAGTTTCCCATTGCTGTGTGAGACCAGTTTGGTAGAGCAGGATGAGGAGAACATGATCTCACCGGTATCATAAAGCACCGGTTTGGATTCGCTCCAGCGCATACCGCCGTCTTTTGAAACGCAATAGAATTTGCAGCCGATGATGTCGTCAGAGCGGGTGTAGTTGCTGCCCCGGCAGAGCATATAAATATCGCCGTTCGGCAGTTCGGCAAGCGACGGTTCATAAAGTCCGCGCGTCGTGATTTCAAAAGGCAGGCCGGTCCAGTCGCCGAAAGTCCAGTCGAAGCGGTTGGTTTTCGGATTCCAACGGCCCTTCATCGCTCCGGCCTCCAGAAAGCCCATGCCGGTCGGTCCTGCGTTCACCGCGCCTTCGGGGATTTGACGCTGCATCCCCAAAAGAATGCTGCCGTCGGAAAGCGCGGCGACTTTGGAGACCACCGTTGTCGCCATATTCCGGCCGAACGTCACGCCCTTCATAAAGTGTGTTTCGTCATAAGCGCCGTCTTCGTCCGAGCCGTTTTGAACCATGAACTGTTTATCCGACCAGGTATGCCCGCAGTCATCCGAAATCCGGTAATAGGGCTTACGATATCTCCAGGTGCTGTCCAATTCATCGTTGTCCCAATAGACCTCGTTGCCGAAGTAAAAAACGGTCCCTGTTTCGGGGTCGGCGTACATCCCGCCGTAACCGTCGCGGCGCATGCCGCCGTCATAGGCCTCGCAGTGCTCGAATTTACCTTGCTTTTGCCAGGTCTCGCCGTTGTCAAAAGAACGCCAGAGCACCGAATAGATGACGCCGTCGGATTTTTCCATGCAGTCGGCGGCAAGCAGCAGCGTACCGTCGGTGCAGGTCACGGTCGACGGCCCGAGCCAGAAGCCCTCCCGTTCGTTGAGGAATGCAGATTTTTTTGTTTTTAAAAACATATTGATCACCTTTCAATATTTATTGTTTAGAACGACCACCCCGTCATGAACATTTCAGATGTTCAAGCCACCCCTCCCCGGAGAGGAATTTTACGCGCTTAACGGGTCGTAAATCCGCACGGCGGGAACAGGGATGCCGACCCCGACGGTTAACTCTGAAGGCGGACGATGTCGCTGACGCGCAGCAGGCCATCGTAGAATTTGAGGTTTTTGACGGAACTGCCGATTTCGAGTTCCGGTTTGCCGTTAACGTCCTGCGTGAAAGGATTAAATCTGCCGAAGCCGAACATGCGCTCTTCGGCCGTACAAAGCTGGCCGTCGATGACAAACTCAATCACATGCGGGCCGCCGTCGATGATGATTGCGGCATCGTGGGTAGTATTCGGCTTTAAAATGCCCTTTTCGCTGTCGAAGCGGGAGATGCAGTGCCCGTCGCCGAGCGTGAATTCGATGCGGGTCGTTTCGCTGTTATAAACCGCTTTCAGGCCTCTGCCGTTTTCATCCATGTTCGAAAAAAGCAGTTCGTCTTTTTCGGGGACTTTGAAATTAAACCGGAGCGCAAAGGAGACCTCATTGTTTTGGGTGCCGAACCCGCTCACAAATTGTGTCCGCTCGGATAAAGGTTTAATCTGCGGCAGAGACTTTTCGGCCGGTATTCCGGTATCAGTCGGGCAGCCGTCTTCGAACTGCGCCCAGAGGCCTTCGATCAACGATTTGTTTACTTCGTGCAAGCGGGCGAAATATTTCTGGGTCTCGGAGACGTAATATTCGCTCTCATTTTTGCCCTCAAGCGGAACATCTTCGATCAGATCGGGATAACTGATGAGCGAGTGGATATCGTCATCGTAGAGCAAGATTTCGGGCTGAGAGAATTTGAGACGCATGCCGTCCTCGGCTTTATACTCAATTGCGCCCGAAATCCAGACCGGGTTGCGGTTGGTGTAGCCGTCATAACGGTTATTGTGAAACCAATAAAGATATTTGCCGTTTTTGCACTTCCAGATAAAATTCGCCGCGCGCGGATTATTCATGAATCTGCCGTCGGCATATCGCATGCGCTCGGGTTCGGTGAAGGTGTGTCCTCCGTCATGGCTATAGGCGCAGTAGGGATAGGACGAGACGGTGCGAAACACGGTAAAAATCGTACCGTCGGAGAGCACGACATAACTGTGTTCCTCGGAGACATGGCTGAGCTCACGCGGGGTTCGGATGCCGATATCGCCGTCGGGCAGGGTCTCCCAGGTCAGTTTTTCGGGGTCTTTTTCGGTCTCGAGATTTTCGCAGCGGAGCAGAACGCCTTCGGTGTTCGTGAAGGCCTGAACCCCGTTGCGTCCGATTTTATAGAGGGGGACATAGACAGCTTGTGTGAGCGTGAACGGCTTGCCGACATTCCAAAATAACAGGATATCGCCGCCGTAGTGGTTGGCGTAATCCACCGCAAACTTGCGGACGGGGATTTCGTGATATTGCTGTGACCAGGTTTTGCCGAAGTCGTCGCTGTATTTGAAAACGAAAGCCCCCTGCGAGTCGGCGCGCGCCCATTTTCCGCCGGTGAATGGCGGGTCGTCGGCAAGCACATAGCGCAGGTTGTCTTTATTATAATTATAAAAACAATAGACCCGGCCGTAGGAAGTCAGATGTAAAACGGCATAGGACGATTCGGGATTTTCGTTGCTTTCGACATCCGCAATCTCGACCCAGGTCCTGCCCCGGTCATAGCTGCGGGCGCTGACGACGTGCTGGCCTTTTTGTCCCTCGTCGCCCTTGCCGGTCGTGATGCACATCAGCCACGCGCCGTCGGGCATTTTGAGCAAATAGGGCTGGTCGCTGTAGCCCTCGCTGGGCATTTCAAAACCCGTTTTGATGTTGCGCGAATCCATATTGCGCCTCCGTTTGCGTTTATTACGGATTATTGTAACAGACACGGGAAGTGAAAGCAAGCGAAAAACGGAACAGCAGCAAACGAAACGCATGAAGAATCGGAATACGGGTCGCGAAAGACTTGCCATTCGGCGACAGCGGGATTATAATGGATTTCAAATTTTACTTTACGAAAAGGACGTTTGCAATGTCGATACTCAAAAAAGGCGGTATGGTTCCGAATCATCTCAGGATTTTGTTCTTAGGCGACAGCATCACCGACGACGGCCGGTATATCGCGCACATCGATTACTACATAAAAAAGCACCTGCCCAATCATTCTGTAGAATTAATCAATTTGGGTTTAAACAGCGAGACCGCTTCCGGCCTTTCCGAACCGGATCACCCGTTTCCGCGCCCCTGTATCTTTGACCGTATCGACCGCGCGCTGGAGATGGCGAAACCCGACTGGGTTACCGTCTGTTACGGCATCAACGACGGCATCTATTACCCCTATTCCGAGGAGCGGATGGGGGCATATCAGAAGGGCATCCTCAATTTGATCGGAAAAATCAAGGCCCGCGGCGCCAAGGCCGTTGTGATGACGCCGCCGATTTTGGATACCGTCTCTTTCGGCGGGCCGATGCTCGATGAAAACGCCGAAAAATTCAGCTGGGCGCAGGCTTATCGCGGTTATAACGACGTGATGAAAAAATACGCCGACTGGGTACTGTCCGACCTGCGCGGCGTCGCCGACCGGGTCGTCAACATCTACGGCCCGATGACCGCCGAATACACCGCGAGGCGCAAAAACGATCCGGCGTTAAAACTCGGCGACGGCATTCACCCCGACCTTTGGGGTCACTGGATTATGGCAAGGTGTCTGTTAGGGGAGCTTTTCCGCCTTTATCCGGAATACGAGCCGGGTTATTTGAAAGAGGAGACCCCCGCATTCGGGCTGGTTTTGAAGCGGCACCGTCTGCTGAGCTCGGCGTGGAAAGAAGCGGTCGGCCATTCCCATCGCGATAAGGCGAAAGATGCCCTGCCGCTCGATGAGGCCAAAGCCGCCGCTGCGGAACTGGACAACGAAATCCTGAAGACAATCGTAAATGAAGAAAACGATGACCGCGTCGACGACTGGAACGGCTGCGTATGCCGCCGCTTCTATTGTAACGGCAGGGTCTGCACTTATATTGAGCCGAAAGAATTTGCCCCCGGCAGGCCGTGGGTCTGGCGCACCGAGTTCCTGCACGCGTTTGAGACCGTCGATGTGGAGCTGGTTCGACGGGGTTGGGCGCTCTGTTATTACCGGGTCAGCAATCTTTTCGGCTGCCCGGAGAGCGTAGAGCTGATGAAAATCTTTCACGATGAGATGGTCAGCCGGTTCGGATTATCGAAAACCACAGTGCCGTTCGGGTTCAGCAGGGGCGGGTTATACGCGGTCAACTATGCCGCCGCCTATCCTAAAGACGTCGAAGCTCTCTATATCGACGCGCCGGTGCTGGATATTCGGAGCTGGCCGGGCGGACTCGGCATCGGTGACGGTTCGCCGTTTGAGTTTAAGGACTGCCTAGACGTTTACGGCCTCAACGAGACGAGCGTCAGACAGTATAAGGAAAACCCGCTCGACAAGGCGGAAGCGCTGGCTAAAGCGGGAATTCCGGTTGCGCTGGTCGCGGGCGACGCGGATACGACGGTGCCCTATACCGAGAACGGCAAGCTCTTCGACGAGAAATACCGCCGCGCGGGCGGGAAAATCCTGACCATTGTCAAGCCGGGCTGCGGACATCATCCGCACAGTTTGGAAGACCCCACGCCGGTGGTGGAGTTTTTGCTTGAAGCAACCGGAAGAAAGCATTGATAAGATTAAGAAACAGCGCACCGCATCAAACCGGTGCGCTGCTCTTTTATTTTCTTTACGGTATCCGTTGAATGGCTTTTGCGGGTATGTTATAATCGGGGAAACATTCGGAAAAGGTTGGTGCTTTTTATATGAAGTGGTGGGAAGACGAACCGTTGATCATCTCGGCGGTGCAGTGCAATTACGGCGCGGACGACGACTGGGTATTCGATGAATATGTTTCGAAATCGGGATTCAACACCGAGCAGCTTTTACACCTGTTCGCCGAGGGCAGTATCTCGTTTTACGACGAACAAAAACACGGCAAAAAGCTGGACGCCTATCTCAAAAAAGCCCATGAAAAAGGCATTCGGGAAATTGTCTATTATAACACCCATTGCCTGACCCGGGACATGATGGCCAAACACCCGGAATGGATGGAGCTGCAAAAAGACGGAGGGCCGATATTGGCCTATAGTATCTATTCACTTTGCTGTGTCAACGGCCCCTGGTTTGATGAATTCGCGAAAAACATCACGGCGCTGTGCCGGCACGATGTTGACGGACTGTTTTTGGACGGGCCGCTCATGCGTGACGACGGCTGTTATTGCCCGGTCTGTCAGAAGATGTTTCAAGAAAAATTCGGCAAGTCCGTCTATGAGGGGACTCATCTCGAGCGCCAGCAGATGCGTATCGATTCGGTGACCGAATATGTGAAAAAGACCCATGATATCGTCAAATCGATCAATCCGAACATCTTGTTATATTTGAACAACTCCGCGCTGCGGGCCGATGTCACCGGCAGCAACAGCCGAAAAATCGAGCCGTATCTCGATATGCTCGGAGCCGAGGGCGGGTTTATCCGTGCCGACGCAACCACTTCGCTATGGTCGGTCAGTTCCAAGGCCAAGCACCTTGAAACCATGGCGCGCGGCAAGCCGATTGTCACTTTCGTAAACGGTAACCATTCGGGCATCACCTATTATATGCACACGCCCGCCGAGACCACGGCGCTGTATGCCCAGTCGTATGCAAACGGCGCGAATGTTTGGTACGGCATCCACGGCGACATCGAGCGAAACGCCTTTTCGCCCGGCAGTATGGCCTCGAAAAAGTTCAACGAGTTTATCAATGCGCATAAAGATATTTATCAAAAATCCGAGTGCGCATGCGAAATTGCTTTGATGTGGTCGCAGGACACCGCGAACAATTATTCCTCGAGCGTCGAACAGAGCGACTTCACAAACGCCAAAACCGCCGGATTCAAACAGCGCGGCGACCATCATGCGGAGTTGCTGAGCTTCTTCGATATGCTGACGCGGGCGCACATCCAGTTTGACGTGATTGACGAGGTCAAGGCCAAAGAGGATTTGAGCAAATATAAACTTGTGATTTTGCCAGACTGCGCCTGCATGGACGACGAGACCGCAACAGCATTGACCGCTTTTGTCAAAGACGGCGGGGATTTGATCTCCACGTTTGACACGGGATTTTACAATGCCGACGGGAGTTATGCCAAAGCGCCGAAACTCGCAGCGGTTCAGGGAATTTCGGAAGTCAAAGGCGTCGTCTCGGCGGAGATGCTCGGCATGGCCTATCAAAAGCCGGGTGACTCCCCGATTTTCAAAGACGTCAACCAAAGACAGATGCCGTTCCCCCGGCTGTCGATGCGCTGTGAATATGTCGAAGACGCAAAAACCCTCTCGACCGCGCTTGAACTGATGTCAAGCGTTTATACCGCGCTGCCCAAGGCCGGATATCCCGGCATTGTCGAGCATGTGTACGGCAAGGGCAGAAGCATTTATGTATCCGGAGCACTTGGGCTCGCCTATGCCGAGCGCGCGCTGCCCGATTACGCCAAAATCATCAGAAATATCGCGAAACGAGCCGCAAAACCGATACTCGAGACCGACGCGCCGAGATCGGTCGAAACGGTGCTTCGCAATCAAAACGGACGATATATCCTGCACATGGTCAACCTGACCGGCGAGATGATCCGACCCACCACGCAGATTTTGCCGCTCTCCGACATCAAAGTGACCCTCAGAGTAAAAGATGTCAAGAGCGTTAAGACCTTGCGCGGCGGGAAATTACAGGGACTTGAGATCGGCGACAAAAAGACCTCATTTACACTGACTAAACTGGCAGATTACGAGGTCGTGGTTTTTGAATTGAAAAAATGATTGTACTCGATCGGAAATCTTGGTATAATCATCAATAATTAAATAGCGTTTTAAGCGGGAGAAAGGAGTTCGAATGAATAATTTTTCGAACCCGGAGTTTGACCCGTTTGGCTGAACCAAATGGGGTCAAACATCCCTAAAACAATAAAAGAAAGGGTATCATTATGGCTTTTATCGCATCGAAAAAACTCCAGGAGGAGCGCAAAAAGGCGTTTAACAAACGCTATGTTCCGATTATTTTAAAACTGCTGCCGAAAGGTGTTCGGACTGCCTACAGTTATGAAGACGACCAGCCGGAGGTTCGCTCCTGGGGTTGGAACGCGCTGGTGCTGTTTGAGGAGGGCTATTATAAAGAAGCCAACCACATTATCCGGACTTCGCCGTATCATCACTGCGAATTTATGCCGATGCAGCTGACAGAAATGCTCGTACGCTACGGCGACAAATTCGATGACGACACTCGAGTGATTGCCGAGAACTATATTAAAAGCGAACTGGATTACGCGGCGAATCCCCGGGTTCATGCCTCCATGTATAATGACAACTTCGGCAACATGGCAACTTTTACGCTGATTGTGGCCGGAGAGCTCTTTAACCTGCCCAAATATGCCGAAATCGGAAAAGACAAACTCGATCAGGCGTGCGACTTGTTTAGGCGCTGCGGCACCATTATGGAATACGGCAGCCCGGTGTATACGCCTCTCGACTTGTTTGTTTACGCGCAGATGGCGAATTATATCAAAGATCCGGAATACCGGGCAAAGGCCCTGCAGTGCGAAGAGCGGATGTGGCTCGAGGTTGTGACGCATTACCACGCGCCGACGGGGCATCTGGCGGGACCGTATTCGCGTTCGTATAACTGCGAAACCGTGGGGCATCCCACCAGCATCGCCGCGCTCTGGTATAAGGTGTTCGGCGACAAAGCGTTTTTAAACGTGATGAATTACGGCTTTGAACTGATTGATAAGCAGGTGATTCATATCTCTGCCAACGGGCTTCAGCTGCCCAACGCCGCATGGTTCATCAACACCACCTTCCACTTCCCGCGTTGGATGGAAAAAATCATGTTTGAAAAGGTCTATCCATATCACGCCGAATTCGCGGTTGAGTGCATCCCCGCGGACGCGCTCGCCTACAATGTCGAAAACGAACCGCTCTGCGCTTTCGGCGGGCATCGTTCGACCACCACCACCTATATGACGCCCGAATATTCACTCGGAACCGCGATGAATCAATATCACAGCGGCTCCGGTTCCGAGTCGTTCTATGTGACCTACAAAAACTGCGAAGCCGCGAAAAAGCTCGAGGACGTCGGCGTCATCTACAGCAAATACACCTTCAACGACAAGCAGCCGCAGCAGGAAAACGTCTATGCCTATTACGGCAAAATGGGCAAAGAGGGCTTCCGCGACGAAGGCCGCAAATTCGGGATCCAATATGAAAACACCTCACTGATGGTCTATAAACCGCTGCAACTCGAGCGCAGGCACGTGAAAAGCGCCAAACTGACGGTCTTTATCCCGGCTTATTTTTACGACGGTTTCGAGATTTTGGCGGGCGGGAAAAAAGTCAAAACGCTGCCGTATTCCTCGGTGGAACCGGTCACCGTCTGTGTCAAGGCGTATAAATCGATGTTCGCGTTCAAGCCGCTCGTTTTGACCGATTTCGGCAGAGAAGCCGCCGTCAAAATCGAGAAAAAGAGCGACCATATTCAAATTTCGTTTTACAATTATGAGGGACCCGAGCGCGAATTCGGCGATATCGAATTGATTCACGCGCAAAACGGCTTTGTCTGCACCGCCGCGACCGTCGAAGAATACCCTGATTTTGCGGATTTTGCCAATTTCGCCGACAAGGGGAAAATCTCTGACGTGATGGAGCAGTCGGCCAAGATGTTTACCCGCCGGGTCAAATATCAAAACGACGGCGTGGAACTCTATTTCATCTACAACCCGCTGGTCGAGGGCATCGTGACCGCGACGGCGAACAAGAAGCCGTTTTTACGCAATATTCTCAAGGCGGATATGCTCGATTATAAAAAAGTCCCGCTGCTGGAGGATTAATTTTGGCGACCAACCTTGTGCAGCCGGTCAGTCCGGAACAAATTGATCAAATCGTCAATACTTATTTTCCGAATGATCAGATTGAACATCTCGTCCAGTTAAAGGGCGGGATGTTCAATACCACTTTCAAAGTCGAATTATCGGGAAAAAACGCACAGGCGGTCATTCTTCGTATCGGACCGCAGAACCGCGCGCCTCTGCTGCGGTTTGAAGACGACCTGATGACGGGTGAGGTGTATGCCTATGAGCTCTGCCGCCAAAACGGCGCGGATTGTCCCGAGATTTTGGTTTACGACCAAAGCCGCAGATTCGGGGACTTTCTCTTTTTGATTGAAAAGTGCATCGTCGGAAGACCCCTTTCCGAACTCGAAGCCGACGATAAAAAGGCGTTTCACAAACAGGCGGGAGAGCAGGTCAGGCGCATTCACGCGGTGCTAAATGATGCTTTCGGGCGGGTTTCCGAGCTGGTCAAGGGTAAAGGGTTTGCTTCATGGAAGGCGTTTTTATACGACGAGCTGGACGATGTGCTGACCCGTTCGCTTGAAAACGGTGTGTTTGACAAGTCGGAAGCGGAAGAACTCCGGCAAGTTTACCGGCAATGTGAAGCACTGCTGTCCGAGATCAAAACGCCGTATCTGGTTCACGCCGATCTGTGGGACGGCAATTTGCTCGTAGATAAAGAGGCGGGGCGGCTCACGATCATTGACATGGACCGGGCGGTATTCGGCGACGTCGATTTCGAGTTCGCAAGCCCCTGGATCATCGACGAGATGTTTTGCGCGGGCTACGGGATCGACAAAACAGATTTTGAAAAAGATAACAGAAAGCTGCGCCGGATGCTGTATCGCCTGCATTTTGCGGTGTTGGACACCTATATCTGGAAGATCGAATTCAACGACGAAGCGATGTTCCAAAAATGCAGGAACGGCTGCAAAAAGGCGTTGGAGGAATTACAAGGGGCTGTTAGATAGCATTCATTATTCGTTAAACCAAAAAGCCATTATCTTTCCGAGATTCTTCGGCTTCGCTCAGAATGACATAAAAACCCCGTCCCGATGCAGGTCTCGGGACGGGGGTTTTTATCGGGAGCAATCGGATGTTGAGATTTCGGATTATTTATGCAGCAGATCGATATAATCCCTGGCGACTTTGAGGTCCTTGACCGCCTCGTGGGAGTCGCAGGGGACCGGTTGTTCGCCGCGGATGAATTTGACGAAATTGAGCGCCTGATTTTTCATCGCGTGTACATGCGGTAATGTCGGCGACCAGGTGATTGGCGCCTTTTTGTTCGGATTGTCTTCAAACACCGTGACTTTGCCGGCGCGGTTCGAAGCCATCGGGGCGGGCAGTTCGATCTTGACCCAACCGAGTTCGAAGGCGACAAGGTATTCCTCCTGCCAATCGAGCGTGGTCTTATAGGGCGACATCTCGATCACGGCAGGCACGCCCGAGGCGCTCTCCGCCGTCAGCGTCACGCCCGCCCGGTCGGCATATTTGACCGAATAGTCCTCGCCGAGCAGAAAGCGGAGCGCGTTGACCTGGTGGATATAATAGTTTACGAATACGTCGTATTCGGTGTTGTAGGCGGCATTTTTCCAGTAGGTGACGTCCGGTTCTTTTTCCATCGCCGGGTACGGGTCGTCGGTGCCGATAAAACCCTCGAAGCCGTTGGCGACCCAGTCGCCGGCCGGCATTGTGACGCGGATATAGCGCAGTTTGCCGAATTCGCCCGAGGTCTTCCATTGTTCGATGACTTTTTTGCCGTATTCGGTCGCGGGGTCGCTGCGCTTATGGTAGCCGACCATGTGCGTGGTGTGGTTTTTGACTGCCTCGGCGGCGAGTTTTTCGGCGGCTTCAATCGAAAGCGCAAGCGGCTTTTCGGTGAACAGCGGCTTGCCGAGCGCCAACAGTCCGGGCACGATGTTGATCATGTTGCGGTACTGCTGCGCGGAGACGATGCCGTCGAATTCGAGGTTCGCGGCCTTGAAGGATTCGAGATCGTAAAATACATTCGGAATTGCATAGCGTGCGGCGACCGCGTCGGCCATTTTTTTGCGCGCTTCCACGATGGCAACGACCTTGACATCGGGCAGAATGACATAGTTTTTGAGATGCGCCATCTGGCCCATGCCGCCGACGCCGAAAAATACGATTTTAGTCATATGAATTACTCCTTTATAAAGATGATTATCCCAAATTCTCAAACAGATAGAGTCCCTCTTTGCCGGGGGCGACGATGTCTAATCTGCCGTCGCCGTTTGTGTCGGCGATCCACATGTAAATACCCGCGCCCGACGCCTCGCCCGCGTCGCCGAAGTCGATGACATGGCGGACGAAGGTCGATTTGACGATCTTGTAATAATATAACCCGACCGGGTCGTTGTCGCCGAAGTCATGACCGCAGTGGGCGCGGTAGCGTTTGCCGGTGACCAGTTCCAACTCACCGTCATTGTCGAGATCAACCAGCCACAGGTCGTGGTACTGAGCAGCTGCGCCGTCGATGACGTGCTTTTCGAAGCTGCCGTCGGCTTTCTGCTCCAGCCAGAACAGGCCGTAGCCGTGCCCGTTGCCGTAGATGATGTCGCAGATGCCGTCTCCGTTGACATCATAGGCCAAAATCGGCACGCCGGCCGCACAGCCGCAGTCCCAGGCGGGGATGAATTCCCATGGCTCGTACGGCGTGGTCTTTTGTTTTAAATAGCCGTTACTGAGTAAAATTTCGAGTTTGCCGTCGCCGTCGATGTCGCCGACGCCCATGCCGTGGCCCGAGGGTTCGCTTCCGATGATATATTGGACGAGCTGATGGTTTTCGAGTTTATAAAAACACTGCGGCATGCCCGGGGTGTTCGGAACGACTTCGACCGTGCCGCAGTCATCGATGTCATAAAAGCGGGTGGTCTCGATGCTGCCGTATTCGTCGAGCTCGTGTACCGGCCATGGATTTATGCCGTTGTTTTCGCGCCAGCGGATGCGCTTACCCCACCAGCCGCCGGTGATGACGTCGGGTTTACCGTCGCCGTTGACGTCGAGCGGATAATCGGAGAAATCGTCGAAGTATTCATCCGCGGGCATCACGTCACACATAAAGAATTTTTGCGTGAAATCGGGGCCTTTGTACCAATAGCCGCCGCAGACGATGTCGGGAATGCCGTCGCCGTCGGCGTCGAATACCGAAGCCGCTTCAAAAGTCCCTTTGTCGATCAAGCGCTTTTTGAATTTTAACAAGATGATACCACCTTTCATGAGAAAGTTCGAAAATTTGTTTTCGAACTCCGCTTCTTCACATCGATTTCATTATACTCACAGGCGCTGCGATAGAAATGGACAAAAACACAATGCGGATAGAGAAAAACACGGTATTATGCCGCTGTTGATTTGCGCATGCCTGTATGATATATTGATTTTATAGGCGGGAGGTGACTGTTGCGGGGAATCTTTTAAGCATCGGGCGCATGGATGTGCCGACCTATCTGTTCGGCGCGCACAAGCATGATTTTTGGGAAGTGGCCTATTATTGCGACGGCGTCGGAACCAACACCATCGGAGGTGTCGAATGGGCGTTTTCGCCGGGTACGGTCATCTGTCAGCCGCCGGAAATCAACCACGAAGAGCGCGCGGAACAGGGATATAAAAATTATTTTGTCTCGGTGAAAAGCATCGGTGCGCTGTCCGACCGGACCGTGCCGGTGGTATTCTGTGACACGGCGAGCGGCGACTTTTTCAATATTATCCGGCAGCTCTATTATGAATGCCGGATTAATGGGCATGAGCAGATCGCCGCAGCGCTGACCGAGGCGTTTGTCGCCTACATCACGGTGCTTGGGCGCGGGCTTGCCAAGAAAAACCCCTATGTCGAGCAGTTTGAGCACACGCTGGCGGCGAATCTCTCCAATCCCGAATTCAACCTGACCGAGGCCGCGAAAAAACTGCCGTTTTCACTGAACCACTTTCGGGGTTTGTTCGAGCGGCAGACCGGATTGTCGCCCAAGCGGTTTCTGCTGCGCATGCGCATTGAGCAGGCCAAATCGCTGCTCGGCGGCAACTCTCTGCCGGTCGGCGACATCGGGCGTATGTGCGGCTTTTCCGACCCGTATTATTTTTCGCGGATATTTAAAGCCGAAACCGGACTTCCGCCCTCCGAATTTCGATTAAATCGCTAAAAAGGGGTTGCGTTTTCCGAATTCCGGTGATATACTATGTCAAATTAAATATTGTAAAGGCATTGACGGGGAAGAGTAGGCGTTTTTGTTTTGGCACAGAGAGAAGGCGGTTGGTGCGAGCCCTTCGCAAAACGAACGCAGAAAGTAGCCCCCGAGCCGTGAACCGAACGAAAAATCAATTGCGATTGATTTTACAAGTAGGCCTCAACGGATGTTCCAAACGTTAAATTGGAAACGATATCGGATAAAAAACTTTATCCCGTATCGGCAGAGCGCGGAAAGTTTTCTTTCCGAAATCAGGTGGTACCACGAACTTATCAATGTTCGCCCTGAGGCAATTTGCCTCGGGGTGTTTTTATTTTGTTTGGAGGGTTTGATGATGGAGAAGAATTACGACTTTACAATTATGGAAAAGCAGATGCAGGACTTTTGGGCGAAAGAACAGATTTACCGCTTTGACCCGAGAAGCAAAGGTGCGCTCTATTCCATCGACACGCCGCCGCCCACGGTCAGCGGGAGTTTGCACATCGGGCATATCTTTTCGTATACGCAGGCCGAGATGATCGCGCGGTTCCGGCGGATGCAGGGCTACAACGTCTTTTACCCGTTCGGATTCGACGATAACGGCCTGCCGACCGAGCGGCTCGTCGAACGCGATGAGGGGATTGTCGCCAAGGATTTGCCGCGCAGCGAGTTCATTGAAAAATGCCATGTTACGACCGAGAAATACGAAAGGGAGTTCCGCGAACTGTGGCAGTCGCTGGGGTTTTCGGCGGACTGGAACCTGCAATATACGACCATCAGCCCCGAGGTGCGCAAAATCTCGCAGGCGCTGTTTTTGGAACTGGTCAGCATGGGCAAGGCGTACTGCAAAGAGTCGCCGGTGCTTTGGTGCACCGAGTGCAAGACCTCAATCGCGCAGGCCGAACTCGATACCAAAGACATCGATTCGAGTTTCAATTATCTGCCGTTTATCTGCGGCGGCGAAGTGATCGAAGTGGCGACGACCCGCCCGGAAATGCTTTACGGCTGCGTCTGCCTGTTCGTGAACCCGGAGGATAGCCGTTATGCCCGCTTTGTCGGCAAGAACGTCAAAGTGCCGTTGTATGAGTACGAGATTCCGGTGATGACCGATGAAAAAGTCGGCATTGACAAGGGTACGGGCGCGGTGATGTGCGCGACGTTCGGGGACAGCACCGACGCGGAATGGGCGCGGCAATACAATCTCCCTTACCGCAAAGTGATTGCGCCGGACGGATTGATCGATGCAAGCGTGCCGTTCATCGGCGGGCTGAAGATCAAGGCCGCCCGAAAAGAGGTCATCCGGCTGCTCGGCGAAAAAGGGTTATTGCTCAAATCCGAGGAACTCACCCACACGGTCGCCGTTCACGAGCGCTGCGGCACCGAGACCGAAATTTTGCCGTCGCGGCAGTGGTATATCGACGTGCTGTCGGAAAAGGAGCGGTTTTTAAAAGCCGCCGATGAATTGAACTGGTACCCCGCGTCAATGAAGGGGCGCTATGTCGACTGGGTGTCGAATTTAAAATGGGACTGGTGCATCTCGCGGCAGCGCTATTTCGGTATTCCGTTTCCGGTCTGGTACTGCAAGAAATGCGGCAAGCCGGCGTTCGCAACGCCTGATCAGCTGCCTGTCAACCCGCTCGAGACGCCCTATCAAGGCAAATGCGGCTGCGGGTGTGAAGAATTCGTCCCCGAGAGCGCGGTGCTGGATACCTGGGCGACCTCGTCGGTGACGCCGCAGATCAACGAACGCAACGGCATACCTCTTATCCCGATGTCGATGCGGGCGCAGGCGCACGAGATCATCCGCACCTGGACGTTTTACACCATCGTCCGTTCGCTCTATCACACGGGCAAACTGCCTTGGAAAGACGTGATGATCAGCGGATTTGTGCTGGCGAAAAAGGGCGAGAAGTTCAGCAAATCCAAGGCAAACAGCGAATTCGCGCCAGCCAACCTGATTGCGCAGCACTCGGCGGACGCCATGCGGTATTGGGCGGCAAGCGCGAAGCTCGGCACCGACACATTTTTTTCACAGGATGATTTAGCGGAGGCCAAACGGTTCTTAACGAAACTCTGGAACGCGTCGAAATTCGCTATTTCGCACTTACAGGATATCGACCTCACAAAAACCCCGGAGCTGTTGCCGGTCGATAGGTGGATACTGGCGCGTGTCAACGTGACGGTGGAAAAAGCGCGGCAATCTCTGTTTGAATATGAGATCGGTTCGGCTCGGCATGAGATCGACGACCTGTTTTGGAAGGACTTTTGCGACAACTACATCGAAATCGCCAAAGACCGTCTCTATCAGCCCGACCTCCACGGCTGCGATGCGCGCGCAAGCGGGCAGTTTACGCTTTATCACACCCTTTTTTCGATTTTGAAGCTCTATGCGCCGTATATCCCGCACATGACCGAGGTGATTTATCAGGACTTTTTCAGGCGGTATGAGGGCGAAAAGTCGATTCATCTGCTGAAGTGGGAACAGTCCGGAAAAGCCGATGAGACGGTTTTGGCGTTCGGCGAATATCTGAAAAAATCCGTCGCAGAGGTGCGCAAATATAAGTCCGAGCACAATCTCTCGATGCGCACGGAGATTGACGAGATGGCGGTCAGCGCGCCCGAAGCGCTGCTGCCGATGTTCAGGGAGAGCGAAAAGGACTTGCGGTCCTGTTCGAGGGCGGGAAGGATTGTGTATCGGGCGGAATAAACAGAGCGAAGATTTTCGGTAAAAATCCTTGACAGGCAGGAATATGCATGTTATAATGAACCGCTGTTATGACTTTCAGTCAGCGACTACAGCGTCAAACAAAGAGGTGAGACGACATGAAGGAAAAGATTCATCCGAAATACGAAAAGACAACGATCAGATGCGCCTGCGGCGAAGTCATCGAAGTGGGCTCCACCAAGAAGGATATGCGTCTTGATATTTGCTCGAAGTGCCATCCGTTCTATACGGGCAAACAGAAGCTGGTCGACAGCGGCGGACGCGTCGATAAGTTCAACAAGAGATTCAATCTCGAACAGAAGTAATCCATTTAAGCAAAACTTCGCGGTGCTTCGGCGCCGCTTCTGCGGTGCTGTCGCATAAGAGCGCGGTACCGCTTTTTGCTTTATTCGCGCAAGTTTGCGGGTGTGTATGAACAGCTATCTGACCCTGAAAACCGAAGCTGAGGCCGTGTTCGTCGAACAGCGGTCGAAATTCATCGCCGCCGCGCGTCCGGCCGAAACCGCCGGCGAAGCGGAGGCCTTTATTTCGCGCGTCAAACAGCGGCACAAAGACGCCACGCACAACGTCTGGGCTTATTTTATCGACGACGGGAACATGCGCGCGAGCGACGACGGGGAACCGTCGGGGACCGCGGGAACGCCTGTGCTGCAGGTGTTGAAAGCAGGGCGGATTTTCAAAAGCGCCATCGTAGTGACGCGCTATTTCGGAGGAATTCTGCTCGGCGCGGGCGGGCTTGTCAGAACGTACGGCGCGGCCGCGAAACTGGGCACGGAAGCCGCCGGAATCGTGTCGATGACGCTGTGCGCGCGGTTTACGGTCACGGTGGAATACCCTGACGGGGACCGCATCAAAAACGCGCTTCAAAACGGCGGCGCGGTCATCACCGGGACGCAGTATTCTGACAAAGTCGCGTTTGAATATTATCTGCCTGCCGAAAAGGCGGCCGCAATGGCCGGAATACTCGCCGAACTGACTTCGGGGCGCGCTCTCTTGACGCCGTTGGGGACGGAATTTCTTGACATTCCTTGAAAATTTTGTTCATCCGGTGTAAAATACGGGTATACTATACCCAACAAATTTTTGCGGGGAATTTCAATGTATCATATCGTCAAGCGGATTTTGGACTTTCTTGCGGCGCTGATCGCGATTTTGCTGATCTGGCCGTTTTTCTTATTGATCATGGCATTCGTCGCGCTGGATTCGAAAGGCCCTGTATTCTTTGTGCAAAAGCGCGTGAAAAAAGCCAAAAAGCTTTTCAATATCTATAAATTCCGAACCATGCGCATTGACACCCCAAAGAACGTTGCGACCGATCTGCTCGGAGACCCGCAGGTTTATATCACCGGGGTCGGGCGGTTTTTGCGCAAATACAGTTTGGACGAGCTGCCGCAGCTGTTCAATATCCTGCGGGGAGATATGTCGGTGGTCGGGCCGAGGCCGGCGTTATTCAACCAATACGATCTGATCGAGGAGCGCGACAGGGTCGGCGCGAATTCGGTGCGGCCGGGGCTGACCGGCTGGGCGCAGATCAACGGGCGCGACGAATTGACCGATCATCAAAAAGCGGAATATGACGGTGAATATGTGAAAAAGCTGTCCTTCGGGTTTGATTTGAAGTGCTGCCTGCTGTCGGTCAAACGCGTCTTCATGCACGAAGGCGTAAAGCTGTAAGCGTTTTTTGCTTTTAAAATATTGACATCCGAAAATCGGTATGTTATGATGTTAGGGCTGTTCGGAGAGATGTCCGAGTGGTTTAAGGAGCCGGTCTTGAAAACCGGTGACTCGTAAGAGCCGTGAGTTCGAATCTCACTCTCTCCGCCAAAAAGTCGGACTTCGGATTTCCGAATTCGGCGTCCGCATACGGGACTCCCGTACAGATAAGCAACGAAAAAGCGCAATCAGACAATTGAAACCGAAGACCTTTGGCCGTGGAGAAGTACTCAAGTTGGCCGAAGAGGCGCCCCTGCTAAGGGCGTAGGACGGGAAACCGTCGCGAGAGTTCGAATCTCTCCTTCTCCGCCAAAAGCGAAAAGCACCCGAAGGGGTGTTTTTTGTTTTTGGGGGGAATGGGGGGTGAGAACTCTCGCAGCAAGAACGGGGCGGAGATGAAAAATAAGTCACAGTATTGCAACAAAGGATTTTCTTTCTTATCATAAGCAGAAAGGCGTTCTTGCCACGCCTCGCAAAGCGAGGCGTTGAGTTCAGAATCTCTCCTTCTCCGCCAAAAACAGAAAGCACCCGAAGGGGTGTTTTTTGTTTTTGGGGGGCATGGGGGGGTGAGAACTCTCGCAGCAAGAACGGGGCGGAGATGAAAAATAAGTCACAGTATT
>Ga0209099_1000334_pt1 | contig 56363 bp, 47 predicted proteins | sample AD_JPNHW2_MetaG_FD_184430 | JGI IMG/M metagenome (GOLD analysis project Ga0209099, IMG submission 184430) | Active sludge microbial communities of municipal wastewater-treating anaerobic digesters from Japan - AD_JPNHW2_MetaG (SPAdes) (version 2) | ecosystem: Engineered > Bioreactor > Anaerobic...
TTCCGGCAGTAAAGCACGCCGTTTCCGCCATGGCACTCAGCAGCCGGACCGCCTTTGATCTCCTCGAACGTGTTCATGAATTTGTCACCCATGATAAAACCCTCCTTGTATAAATATTAATTATGTGATATATCTGATTTATGCGATAACGCTCGAATTAAAGTATTTCTGCGTTATCAAGCCCATTATAATGCCGTGATAACGCCGTGTAAACCGTCATTATATGATAACGGCATTCCGAATGTGATGTGATTTTTATGATGGATGACATCCGTTTTATCGTGACCACCGACGACCCGGTCAGATCCATGCCCCGCATCACCGAGTTCTTTCACATTTTCGTGAATAATGCGGCGTATTTTTCAAGCGGTAAACTCCGGCAAAACGAACAGCACTGCATTTTTCACTATACGCTTGCGGGCTGCGGCGAGACCTGGATCGGAGACAAGACCTACCGCACCAAACCGGGGCAGGGGTTTTTGAATATCATCAACGATCCCGAAGCGGGATACCGCTATCCCCCCGACGCAGACGGGCTCTGGGAGGGCATTGTGCTCTGTTTTAACTGCGGGAACAGCCGCGAAGTCGCCGCCGAATTCATCAAAAAATACGGCCCGGTTTTCGATCTCCCGCTTGAGCATCCGTTTGTCAAACAGATGCTTGACGACTCGAAATGGAACGCCGGAATGGTCGTGCGCAGCGATGAGGCGGTAGAGTTATTCGCGGAACTCTTTTCGGCGCTTTTGTATTACCGGCGAATCGGCTCGAATGAAAAAACACCCCCGATGGAAGCGCTGCTGCTGAACGCCAAAAGCACAATCATCCGCGATATCGCCTCGAACCCGACCGTCAATGAACTCGCGTATCGTCTCGGGGTTTCGCGCGAACACCTCTCACGGGAATTTAAACGCCGGTTCGGAATGCCGCTCAAAGAATTTATCGCCCACGAACGCACGGAGACGCTGAAAATGATGTTACTGAACACCGATCTGCGCCTGTCCGAAATCGCCGAAAAGATGAATTTCAGCTCAAAGAGCAATATGAGCAAATATTTCAAAAAGGCAGCCGGAATCACCCCGTCGCAGTTTAGACAGGGGCATCAATCCGATTTGCTTAACATGGATTAAAAGAAAGCCCATCCGTACGGATGGGCTTTGGTTTACGGATTTTGTGAACGCTTCTTTCCGACGGAAAAGAAAAAGTTTCCCAAACGGTTTTATCTTCTCTTTCCAACGGAAAAGATGCGGTTAACTGAACGGTATTATCTTCTCTTTCCACGGAAACACAGGATGAGTAAGCAAACGGTTTTATCTTCTCTTTCCACGGAAACACAGGATGAGTAAGCAAACGGTTTTATCTTCTCTTTCCAACGGAAAAGATGCGGTTAACTGAACGGTATTATCTTCTCTTTCCACGGAAACACAGGATGAGTAAGCAAACGGTTTTATCTTCTCTTTCCGTATGAACGGACTCTGGAGTGATTATATCGGTGCGCGTTCGGTGCGGAAGCACCGGCGAGAGAATTGTTTTTAGCGATCACTTCTTCCGGTTTTGAGGAGGAACGTTTCTCGGTAACGCTTTTCACATTCACGCGGCCGATGCTCGATGTATTGATCGTCGAATTGCGCGGGCTGCCGGAGCGGCCTCCCTTTTTGTGTACCGTCATGTCGGTCAGCGGATACTTAGGATTCGCGGCGACCGGAATACCCTTGCCGAGCAGCTTTTCGGTCTGTTGGACAAGCGGAAGTTCCTCATAATTGCAAAATGAGATGGCGATGCCGCCGAGTCCGGCTCTGCCGGTGCGCCCGATGCGGTGGATATACATCTCGGCCTCTTCGGGGATATTGTAGTTAAACACATACGGCAGCTCCTTGATGTCAATGCCGCGCGCCGCGATCTCGGTCGCGATCAGCATCCTCACCGAGCCGTCTTTAAAGCTCTTGAGCGCGTTCTGGCGCGCGCCCTGCGACTTGTTGCCGTGGATGGCGAGCGCCGATACGCCGTCTTTGACGAGCTGTTTGGTGAGCAGATCCGCGCCGTGCTTGGTGCGGGTGAATACCAGCGCCTGCCGGATGTTTTCATCAGCGAGAATGTCGAGCAGCAAATCTTTTTTATGAGCCGTGTCAACGTAATAGAGCCGCTGTTCGATGGTCTCGACGGTCCGGGTCTCGGGTGAGATATCGATGCGCACATAGTCCTTGAGAAGGGACTGCACCAGTTTGACGACTTCGGCGGGCATCGTGGCGGAAAACATCAAGGTTTGGCGTTCGTTTCTCAGCTTCGCCGAGATTTTCCGGACGTCGTGGATAAAGCCCATATCAAGCATGCGATCGGCTTCGTCGAGCACAAAAATCTCGACGGAATTCAAGCTGACAATGCCCTGATCCATCAAATCGCACAGCCGTCCGGGCGTGGCGATCAAAATATCGACGCCTCTTGCAAGCACTGCTTCCTGCTGCTTTTGACTGACGCCGCCGACGACAACGCCGCAGTGAAGCGACAGGTGGCGCCCGTAGGCCTTGAAGTTGTCATAGATCTGGATGGCGAGTTCTCTCGTCGGGGTTAAAATCAGGGTTCTGATTTTCGAATGGTCGTTGGCGCTGCCGTAACGATTCCACAGCAGTTGGAGAATCGGGAGGGCGAAAGCGGCGGTTTTTCCGCTTCCGGTTTGCGCGCATCCCAGGATATCGCGGCCGGAGAGCACCTCCGGAATGGCCTTTTCCTGAATTTGCGACGGGGCTTCATAACCCTGCTCCTCCAACGCTTTCAAAATCTGGAGGCAGAGCTGCAATTGGGTAAATGACATGAAATATCTCTTTCTAATTTAAATTCCTTTACTTTTTAACACGGGCTGATTTGGTATCAAAAACGCGTATGCGTATTCAATCAAGCGATATATGAACGATTATGAAGTAAAGGGGCTGACATAAACAACCCATAATACGCTGCTTTTATAGTATAGCACAGATCGGAAAACTATTCAAGCCGCAGTAAAACGGATACAAAACAACCGGACGAATGCCATCTGTGAACACAAATTCCCAGAATCAAGCGATCGGCGCAAATGTAAGAATATATCGCGGTATTTATGAAGTGAAAAGCATAAAAACACACTCTTTTTAAAAAGAGCTGTTTTTTATGTGCGACTATCGGCGGAATAAACGTGGACCCGCCCCGTTTGTGTCATTGCTTCAGTTCGATTAATTTTGCTTTTTGCAAAATAACTGCGATGGCGGGGATAAAAACGATTTGAATCACGATGCCGGGCAGAGCGGTGACAAAGGCGGAAGCCAGCCAAGCGGTCATGGAGTATTTGCCCGCGTTAAAAATCAACGCGTTTAAAATACCGAATAAGATTCTGCCGGAGATCATGGCGCCGATCAGCGAAATATAGATTCTTGCCGTCGTATTTTTCAAAGGGGTAAAACGCATCAGCAAAGACGCAGCCGTGCCGTATGCCGCAAGCTCAAAAAGCATGGACGGTAAAATCGCAGCCGGCGGCATTCCGGTCAGTAAACTCGATAAAACCGGGACGACGATCCCGCAGGCCAAACCGTAAGGAAATCCGCAGACAAGACCGCACAGCAATACCGGAATGTGCATCGGCAAAAATATCCGGCCGGAATCGGGAATCGAATGGAACGCAATGGGAAGAACAATGCCGAGCGCGACAAACAGAGCCGCGAGAACTAATTTTTTGGTGTTGCGCATCAAAAGAACCTCCATAAAATTAAAACCTTATATTTTTACTCTTACCATTTTTATAAAATACATCCGTTCGTTGTCAATCAAGGAATCAAGGGTGAAAAAAGGTTTAAACTTATCCGCTTCAACCTCCGCACTTTCCAAAGTGACCGATAATTTCGATACGCTTTCGCCTTTATGGCGGTTGTTGATTTCCGATTTGCTCATACTGTGCGCGATGATCAGCGCGCCGCCGATTTTCAGCACCTGCGCCGCTTTTTTCGCCACTGCCGATTTATCCTGAAAATGAGGATACGAATTGAAAAAGATGACCGCATCCGACAGCGGAAGCGCCGCGTTCAAAAAATTGTCATGGATATATTCAATGCGGCTGTCGCCGAAACGCGCTTTCGCCGACCGCAGCATTTCGCCGGAAATGTCCACCGCGATGATCTTTGCGGGATCGGTTTTTAAAAGATGTTCAAACATCACGCCCGTCCCGCAGCCGATATCGGCAATCACACTGTTCGGCGAAATGTTCATTCGGGCTGCCAGTTCTTCTCTCAATTCATATTTGTCGGGAGCGGGATCCCAGTTCGGCGCCAATTGATCAAAAAAGGCCTCCATGTCTTGATTCATTATTTCAACCCCATCCGTCATCATTTAATAACATCGTTTCATAAAAATGATGTACTCATACAGAATAAAACACATCATTCGGCCGCACAAGCCCCCCGAGGGGATGTGTTTTGCTTATGATGTGTTATAATGGAAAAGTTGAACGATATATTTTTTCGGCGGTGTTAAGAATGAACGAACAGAATAATCACAACCCGATAAACAGTCCGCAAAATCCCGGACTTGCGCATGACGGGCTTTCTCCCCTCACACACGGCCATACCCATACGAATACCAAAGCTGTTTTGAACCGGCTGTCCCGCGCCATCGGCCATTTGACCTCGGTGCGCGGAATGGTAGAGCGGGGGCAGGACTGCGCGGAAGTATTGATACAGCTTGCAGCGGTCCGCTCCGCGATTAACGGCGTCTGTGAAGTAATTTTGAAGGATCACCTCGACCACTGCATTGTGGACGCGGTAAAAACAGGCGATGTGCAGGCGATCGACGAATTGGACAAGGCGATTGAAATGTTGATCAAAAAATAAAACCGGTATCACCTTGGACCTTCAATCCGCTGCATATTCATCTTCCAAAACGCTCATTAAAATATCGGAATAAAACCGCCCGTCGATAAAGGCGCTGTCGCGCAGAATACCTTCTTTTTTAAATCCCCACTTTTCATAACAGCGAATTCCTCGCAAGTTATATTCGAGCACTTTCAGATCGATTCTGTGAAAATGCAGTGTCTCAAAGCCGTACTTTAACAACAATCCGGTGACCGTGGTGCCGATTCCTTTTGCGTGGAGATTCGGGTCAAAGATACCGATGGAATAAGTCGCGCACCTGTCCGCCGGGGAAACATGACTGAATCTGGCAGCGCCGACGCATTTGCCACCGATGTCGATAATCCATGAGTAGTCTTTATCAATTTGGCGGACATACCAGTCCTCCCAAAAAGAGCGTTCGGGGAAATCCGGAGCGGTCATGGATTCTCCGCCGCACATATGGACAAATTCGTGGTGTCTTCCGAGGACAAAACGGTCGTCGATATCGCTCTTACGAATTTACCTGAGTGAGATATTGCCGCTTGTGAGGGTTGGGATGTCGGACATCATATGCACTCCTTCTTACATCAAACCCGCGTTTCACATCAGGCACGAAAGGGCTTTCACGCAAAGAGGGATATCCTGTTCCGGGTTTTGGGCACGCCCTTCAACCGAGACAAGCCCGTCATAGCCGATTCTATCAAATATCGTTTTAAATTCATTGTAATCAAATCCGTCGCCGGGCTTGGGCATCATTCGGGTCCCGGGGTGGCAGATGTGGACATGGCGCAGCAGTCCGGCGTTTTGATAAAGCCCGTCCAAACCCTCGCCGGTTTGCGCAATGTGGTAAAAATCAGCCGTCACGCCGACGTTGTCCATTCCGACTGCACGCACGAATTCCGCGGTCTCGGAAAAGGTGCTGAGCAGATTGGTTTCGTTATGGTTGAGCGGTTCGACGGCGACGGTGATTCCGTATTCCGCCGCGATTTTTCCGGCGAGAATGACAACTTGCCTGAATTGCGACAGCGCTTTTGCGCGGTCGTAACCGTCGGGCACCGTGCGGCTGAAGCCGCTGCCCAAAACCGCGGTTTTACAGCCGAGTTTTGCTGCGTTTTTCAGAGCGTTGCGGATGTACTCTTCGAGCAAGGCGCAGTCGACGCTTTCGCCGACCAGCCGATGTTTGTCCCGGTCAAAAAAATTATTGAACGAAAACGCCGGAACCGCTAAAGCGGCTTTACAACGCCCGAGCTCGGATTCATCCATCGCCGCGATTGAGACGAGAGCCGGTTCAAGATAATCAAAACCGGCGCTTTTTACCGCGGCACTGTATTCCGGCGAAGTGCAGATTCCGAATTTCATGCGTTATCCTCGTTTCCTTGTTTTTGTTTTTTACGGAAAGATGAATCTGATAAGGATTACTGATTTTCCCGTTTATACAAAGAATACAGATAAAGAGGAAGGCGGGCGTTGAACCTTTTTTCGGCCTTGATCTCGTAATAGATACCGCCGGCGGTAAAAACCAGGGTGTTGCGCCCGTGCATCTCCATCGAGGTGATCGCCGATAGCGGAGCGTTATATTGAATTTGATCCCCTTTATAGATACTTAAACCCTCTTTGTTGAAGTTGAATTGTCCCCTCGCCAAGGCAAAACGGCTGTGCTTTCCGCCGACGCGGTATAATTTCACAAAGCTGAATTTCATGTCAATCCGGTCCGGCAGAGCATTTGATCTTTTTTCCAACTCCCGTAGCTGGAGATGATACCATTCGGTGAACGTTTTCGGAACTTCCGGCGGACCCGAAAAATACCCGAATTCGTCGTATTCGGCATGCATGCCGCATTCGCAGGCAATCGTTTCGTTTTTTGAAGTCATCCGGCCGATTTTTTCGCAAACGGGGCAGTAAAACAGCGCTGTTTCAAGCCCCTCGGCCAATTTCTTTCCCTTGTACGCGACTTTTTCGGCCTCCTGATCGGCATAGGCGTCGACGTAAATGTCTGAAGAAATGGCCGCGGAGACCTCGGCATCGGTCATTTGTTTTAATCGTTCCGGCGAATACACGTTCACGACTTTGCCGGTCATTCTGCCGATTCTCTTCGTGAATGCCCACCGCGGCGTGGTCAGAAAACCGCCGGTGAGCCGATAGGTGACAAGCGGAGCGCCGAGGGCGCGAATCAACTTTCCGGTGTTTTCGTATAACGGGCCTGTGCGCCCGTCGAGCGATTTATTGCCTTCCGGAAAAATGCCGATGCTGCAGCCCTGTTTCAGCCGGCGTCGCATCTCCAGCACGGTAGAAGCGTCGACGGAACCCTTTCTCCGGGCGATCGGGCTGTAGACATATTCAAGCGCCGCAGCGAAAAGCGGGTGTCTGAAGATGTGTTCACTCGCGACATAATACATCTGCGGCATTGTGATGCCCATCAAAAACGGGTCCATGTCGCAGTTGTGATTGGCAACCGCGACAAAAGGCACCGGGAGTTCCTGATGCGTCAGAAAAGAAAAAGCGAAATTTTTCATGAATCTTCTGCCGACCAGCCGCCGCGAAAATTCAAACAGCCGGCGGTGTCTTTTGATGGCGTTTTCGGTCAATTTCATATGGTTTACCTTGCTTCGATTATTTTGAAAGTCGGGTAACCGATGCGTTTACGCGGTTTAACGCCGTACCGGCCTTTTCGAAAAGTTCTGAAAATTCTTCGTGAGATTTATGTAAAGTGGCTATGCAGATGCTTCAGAATATGCATATTATAATACGGGAATTCATAAAAATCAACGAAATTTCCTGTAATCTGTCATATGAATGCAATAAAAGACCTTTTCTTCGGATGTAATATACGCAGAACCAATAAAAAAACACGCGACAGCGTGTTTTTTCTGGAGCGGGAAACGGGGATCGAACCCGCGACATTCTGCTTGGGAAGCAGACGCTCTACCGCTGAACTATTCCCGCGAAAGCAAAAAACATCGTATCATACCTTTGCCGTTTTGTCAATGAGTTGTGGTTGAAAAAATACGTTATTATGTTAATATATAACAATTTACATCAGATGACATGGTAAATGTAACATGGTAGAATATGGTCATACGAAGGTTGATCGTCTGGCCGCTCCTCCGCGGCGTAAACCCAAGGGGCGCCCTTTTTGAGCGCCCCTTGAGTTGTTTATGAAACTTTAAATTATTCGTCTTCTTCTTCGTCTTCGTGTTTATACTGCGCGATGACCTGCTGCGCGACGTTGGCGGGGGCTTCTTCGTAACGGTCGAACGTGAAGGTGAAGCTGCCTCTTGCCTTGGTCATGGCGCGCACCGAAATGGAATAATCGTTCATTTCGGCCATCGGAATATCGGCTTCGACTTTGGTGTAACCGGGTTCGTCTTCCGCCGGGCCCATACCGAGCATTCTGCCGCGGCGCTTGTTGATGTCGCCCATGACGTCGCCGACGTTGGCTTCGGGGACCATGACCGACAGACGGCCGACCGGTTCGAGCAATACGGGTTTGGCCTGCGGGATACCCGTTTTAAACGCCAGTTTGGCTGCCGAGACGAAGGCGATTTCTTTGGAGTCGACCGGGTGCGATTTTCCGTCGAACAGGATGGCTTTCACGCCGATGAGCGGGAATCCGGCGAGCACGCCTTTTAAAATGGCTTCTTTTGCGCCTTTCAGAACGGCAGGGATGAATTCCTTCGGGACAGAACCGCCGACCGTGGCGTTGACAAATTCGAATTCCTCGCCGGTTGTGAGCGGTTCAAAGCGCATATTGACGACGCCGAACTGGCCGGAACCACCGGATTGTTTCTTATGTTTGCCTTCGGCTTCCGAGCGACCGCGGATGGTTTCGCGGTAGGGTACTTTCGGATCGATCAGTTCGATGCCGACGCCGAATTTGGCCTTGAGTTTGGAAGCGAGCACGTCCAGATGGCTCTCGCCCAAACCGGAAAGGATTTGTTGTTTGGTCTCCGAATTGACGACGAAGGTGAAAGTCGGATCCTCATCCTTGAGCTTGATCAGGCCGGAAGAAACCTTTTCTTCGCTGCCTTTGTCGGCGGCGACAACCGCTTTGGAAAGGGTGGGGGCCGGGAACTTCATCGGCGGGAATTTAACTTTACGGCTTGCGTCGCAGAAAGTGTCGCCGGTATTTGCGGATGCGACTCTTGTGACCGCGACGATGTCTCCGGTGCCGGCGCCCTCGATTTCGGTGCTCTTTTTGCCCTTGACCAGCATGATGTGGCCGATGCGCTCGGAAGAGCCGTTGGTGCTGTTGATCAGAGTGCAGTTGACCTTCATCGAGCCGGCGATGATTTTAAAGAAAGACAGTTTGCCGACAAACGGGTCGGCAATCGTCTTGAAGACATAGGAACAGGTCGGAGCGGCGGGGTCGTAGGCGATTTTGATTTCGTTGTCGTTGTCGTCGAGCGCGGTTTCGGGACCGCATGCGCCGGGGGCGGGCATATAGTCGCCGATGCTGTCCATCAGACCGGCAATCGCTTCGAGCTGATAGGCCGAGCCGCAGACGACCGGGAAGACCTTGCGTTCGGAGACGCCTTTGCGCAGCGCGTCGAGGGTCTCCTGTTCGGTGAAGGGTTCGCCGCCGAAGAATTTATCCATCAGGGCATCGCTCTCTTCGCAAATGGCTTCACGCATCATCTCGGTCAGTTCGGTGACTCTGCCCGAGAGCGTAGCCGGAAGGTCGGCGACGGTCTCTTTGCCTGATTTGTCATAGGTCTTGTATTTGCCGCGTGCGATGTCGACGTAGCCGCGTTTGCCGCCGTCCTCGACCGGGATGAAAAGCGGGCAGACGCCGTTGCCGAACTGATTGCGGAGTTCGTCGAAGGTGCCGTGGAAATCGGCGTTTTCCTCATCGAGCTTGGAGATGAAAAAGGCTGTCGGCAGGCTGCGGTTCTTAGCATAACGAAAAGCTTTTTCGACGCCGACTTCGACGCCGTCCTTGGCCGAGAGCACGATCATGGCGCTGTCGGCGCCGTTGATTCCCTGAATGACCTCGCCGGCGAAATCGAAATACCCCGGCGTGTCGATAACGTTGATTTTGATATTTTTCCATTCGACCGGAAGGACGGTGGTGGAAATGGAGATCTTCCTGCGAATCTCTTCGGGGTCATAATCGCTGACGGTATTGCCGTCCGCGACTTTGCCCATACGGTCGGTGCCGCCGGATAAAAAGAGCATCGCTTCAACTAAAGACGTTTTGCCGCTTCCGCCGTGGCCCATCAGGCAGACGTTCCTGATGTCCTTGCATTCGTAGTTTTTCATCGAATTCTTGCCACTCCTTAAAAATCATGTTTACAATAAAAAAAGTGCTAAAACGCACTTTGTAAAAAGTGCGTTTCGCACCTTTTTTAAAAAAGCGCGGACCGCAGTTCGGGGCGCTTTTATGCACGCGAATTTCATTATAATATAAAATACACGCAAAAACAAGATGTTTTTTATTTAATTTCACAAATTTGCGTCAGTCTTTTGCGGTTTCGTACCACGCCAGAAGCAGATCCACCATCCGTCCGTAGCTCTTGACGCCGTCTTCCTGACCCTGCGCCTGAAGATAAGTATTATTGACGGTTGTCGCTTTTTCCGCGACTTTGCCCTCATATTGATCCCAGTGCCGTGCGTATTGGTCGAGATCGGCAATGAGCAGATCGCCGTAGGTTCCGTACAATTTACGGTATAAAGTTTTGCTGCTCGAAAAGAGCTTATTCTGACTGTAGGTCAGTGCCATCATATAGCTGCTGTATTTCACCAGCGGGTCCCCGGAATCACGGGTGACGTAAAATGCGAAAAAGTTGGCTTCGTCCTCGGGCGCGATGCCGTACCGGTGAGACATTTCGTGCGCCATCGTAAAGGGCAGTGCCGCGGAAGTGCTGTTGCTGTTGACGTTGCTCTCGCCTGTGATAAAAGTGAAGACGCCGGTGATCTGGGTATAGGAAAAGGGCTTTGAGGCGAGGATATATTTTGCGGGCGTCTCTTTGCGGCCGGTCACCGCAGAAAAGTCTTTTGCGACCCGGTCGGCTGTTTTTGTGAAGTTGATATCGGGAATTTTGCCGTCGGAATCCCGTTCGACCTGCGCAGCCAGTTTGTCGGCGTTATCGGCAAGATATGTACAGAGTTCATAAAGCTCCTGACTGCTTCGGTTTTTGACGTTTAAACCGAGGCTTTGAGAGAGCGGCGGAGCGTAGTAATTAAGCCCCCACAGCACATAGAACGAAAATATGAGCACCGCTGCGGCAACCGCCCAGCCGGTGACAAATTTGATCAGGCCGTAGATGCGTCTCGGGCCGGCAATCAAACGGAAAATCAGCCGGATCACAGAGACCGCAAGGCCGAGGGCAACGATATAGATGAGAATCTCCGCTGCGGAAAACGAAAAAAAACCGGTTATTTTTGAGAGGATGTTCTCCGCCGCCCGCGAATACGGCAAATAAGTGCCGGCGATAAAATCCGGATTGCTTTTGCCGACCCAGATCAAAACAGCCGTCAGAAAGCCAAAAACAATCACGGTCATCAGATCCCGGAAAATGCCGTTGTAAGATTTTGCCTTATCGCCGATATTCGCCATCGCTTTTTCCGCCCTTTCTTTAAAATCTGACAATATTCTACCATTCTGAGATAGGAAAGTCAATTTGAAAAAGCAGGCAGTCCGTTAATAATGTGTGTGAAAAAACTGAAAAAGATTACCGCGGAAACGGCTTCCCGCATTTCGGGCAGGATTCGAAAATTTCACCGGTCATATAGCCGCAGTTCGGGCATCGGTGAACAGGGGGCTCATCCGATTGCCTGCAGTCAAACTTTAAGTCATCGAGGTTCAGTTCGGTGACTTTTCCGGTTTCGACGGCGCGGCCGAGTTCGGGGCTGATCTCACAGGTCTTCGCGCAGCAGGACATTCCGGCGTAATAGTGTTTATCCCATTTGAAAAAGGGGATGAAAAACAGTGTGAAATAAGTATATCGCATCCATACGGTGACAAGCCCGAATTGTCCGCAGCATTTGCAGATGACCCGCTGTCTGAAATTCAATTGTTTTTCATTTTGGCTGACGCCGAATATCAGAAACATAACGCGCTCCGAATGCGATGATGGATTTAGTATAACATCTTTTCCCTGAAAAATGAGAAAATCCCGGGAAAGAAAAACGGAAAGCGGTTCATCACTCTCCGTTTTTCGTTAAATCGAAATCTTGACCTCTTCAAGCGGTAAAGGTTACCGTACATCATTCAAATTGAAATCTTGACGATGTCCCCGCCGGCGCTTTCGACGTCCACGATGGTCATCGGGCCGAATTTTTTTCGGGTCTCCTTGACTGCTCTGATCAGTGCCCTCAGCTGCTGAGGAGACAATTTCCCGGGGGTCTTTTCCGCCAGTAAATTGCAGATACCGGGCAGTCCCGCGAGTCCCGTCGGCACCCAAAATGACAGATGCACTCTGTGGCCTTCATCTTTAGCGTTGATTTTGATTTTCATAATTCGATCCAGCCCTCGACAATATCGCCGTCAGCTGATTCAACTTCCAGGAATTTTCCGAGGATTCCGCTTTCGGCGGCGGAGACGATATTTCCGAGATCAATTTGTCCCAACCAGCTTTTTCCGGTGATCGATCCCAAGTCCATTCCCGAATCGGTGGCTGATTTTAACAACATCAGAGGCAGATTGATGTTTACTTTATCCCCTTTGGTGGTAAGCACCTTAAGACGAAAGACGGCACCGGAGGGGTCGCCCCGTTCGTTTTTCGCAACGACTTTGACCTTATCCTGCGATTCCCCGCGCAGCAGTTCATCGACCGTGACGTTAAAATAATCGGCCAGTTTCGGAAGCGCGGTGATGTCGGGGCAGGTGATGTCGTTTTCCCATTTGCTGACCGCCTGAGGGGAGATGCCCATATATTCGGCGAGTTCGTCCTGTGTGATTTCCTTGCGTTTGCGCAGACGCGCGATGCGGTTGCCCAGTGTTTCCATTCTATCATTCCTTTCAAATCACACACGCTTGACTGCGCGTGTTTTACAGGAAAATGATACGGCCTTTTTGACGGAATTTACAGCGACCGTCCGTTGATATTATAACGCAAAAGTAGAAATAAGGTCAACCGACGGTTGTAAAACGGTTTTTTGCATAGCTGGTTTGGGCGGAAGGGGCGGGAATGATCTTATAAGTCGGCTGCAAATCTTCCCCGACCTGAGCGGTCAGCGGAATCAGCCGGCTGCCCTCGATATTTTCGTTGAAGTCCGCCGAATGAGCGGCTAACTTCAGCAAATGGGTGACGACCAGGCCCCGCGCGCCGGCATTCATCAGGGAACAGAGGGTCTCGCCCATGATCTCGGCCGCGTCCCGGCCGGAGGTGCCGGTCAGCGCCTCGTTGAAGGCGAAAAATCCGTTTCCGGACTTGACGGGCCCGATTGCGCCGGCAAGGCGTAAAAGTTCCTCTCCGAGCCGTCCTGTGCCGATCTTTCCGCTCTCCTCGTCGGCAAAAACCGCGCTAATCGAATCGGCTGCGCCGATCAAAGCTGATTTTGCCGGCACGGGAAATCCGAGCTGATATAAAAGCTGAGCGGTCAGAACCGAGACCAGATACCGGGTCTTTCCGCCCGCGTTTGCGCCGGTGACAATCCCGATCTCCCCGTTCAGGGTCAGGTCGTTCGGGACTGCGGCCTTTCCGATCTTTTCGAGCAAAAACAGGTCAAAGAGTCCCCGCGTCTCAAACGCGCCGGCTTTTTCCGCGGCAAAACACCAGCCGATACCGGCTTTTTCCCATTGTTCTATTAAATTCAAACCGGCGAGACAGAACACCGCGCCCGCCGCATACGGCGCCAAAACGGCGAGAACGCGGCGTATGAAATTTTTGACGTCGGCATGCAGATCCGCGCTTGTGTCATTGAGGACGACCCGGAATCCCCCCGGAAATGCGGCGACGAAATCCATGAAATCCTTATTTTCTTTCATCGCCGTGAGCACCCAATACTGCCGCCGCCCGACCATGATCTTATAAAAGCCGTCGCGCAGAAAAAATCTTTTCAAGGATTTTTTCGGCTCCGGAATCGGTTTTTGATCAACCGAAAGCAGCTTACATCCGGCCGGAAGCAGGTCCTCGTCAAAATTGAGCCCGACGGCATAACCCCTGGCGTCAAGAATGTCAAACCAGATCTTCTTCCACTTTTCCCCGAACCTGTCAAGCGAGAGGTCGGCGCGCAAGGTTTCAATCTGTGTTTTCAGTTCGCGCGCAATCGCGCTTTTCGCGTTCTGAAGGACATGCGCGAAATCGCCGATCGTATTCAAAACGGCGGTGACGTGTCCGCAGGGATCGATATTGGCGATTGCGTCGCCGTTATCGTCAAACCGGTTTCCGGCATACTCCCGCCAGCCGATGTATTCATCGGCGAACCGCCTGAAGCATTCGGCGATCCGTTTATTTTCGTAAAGTTCCGAAAGAAGTTCCTGCCGGGCGCGGATGACCTCGGGATCGGCGCTGACGAGTTCCGCGAGCATCGCATCGGTGAGAAGCCCCCCGGTACCGCGCTTGAATAAGAGATTATAAAATTCCGAAAACGGCAGCTGTTGCAACCCGAACAACACAGTACGCCGCGGCGCGCGGCCGCCCCATAGGAATTCGTTCATCGCAATTATCCTCCTTTCGCCGGACGGATCCGTTCAGGCCTTTTGTGCGAGTTTTTCTCCTAGCGCCCGGATGAAATCGGCGTCTTTATACCGGATACCGGCGCTGTGCGCAAGTTCCACGGCATAACTCTCGCATTTTGGCGCTTCGGCAAGCACTTTGAAGGTATGAACCGCGCCGCCGTCGGGCTGTGGGATGCTCTGCATGGATAAGCTGCCGTAATCGCCGCCGAGCAGCGAAAACAGTTCATAAAGATGAGTCACCATGATGCCGCTTCCGCCCGCTGCCGTGATTTTTTCAATCATATCGCGGCAGATTTCCGCGCCTTCGTCGGGGTTGGTCGAGGTCATCGGCTCGTTGAGCAGCACGAAAGTGCCGGGTTTCATCTGCCCCATGATCTCGGCAAAGCGTTTGGCCTCGAGCTCCATGCGCGAGAGCTCGGTGTTCTTGTCCTCACCCGCCGAAAACAGGGTCAAAATCGCGGGAACCGCGCAAAGCGTGATTTCCTTCGCGGGGACGTTCCAGCCGAGCTGACCCAAAAACTGCGCCTGGGAAATGCACAATAACAGCTCGGTCTTGCCCGAGTGGTTGGCGCCGGTCAGCACATAGAATTTCTTGCCGAGTTCGACGTCGTTGTCGATGACCGGGTCGGGAGAACCGAGCGCGAGCGCGGCCGAATAGAGCCGCTTCGCGTTGAAATGATCGGCAAATTGCGGTGTCGCATGCCAAAAGCCGTTCGCCGCGAGCCGCCGTTCAAACTCGATTCCCGCGAGCAAAAAGGCCGCGCTGTCGGCGCAGAGGGCGAACCGCCATATTATTTCGATATCATGGGGCGTCTCCATCGCCGACTCAAAGGCAGCGATCTGTTTTTTATACCGGATTTTAAAATCCCGCAGGATGGCGCGCTCAAAGAAGGTGTCGTATTTTCCGAAACTGAATTTTTTCTCGCGCGAAAGCCCCGCGTCACCCGCATCAAGTCCCTCTTTGTCAAAGACCGAATAGGGGGAATAGGGGACGTCCCGGTGTTCTGCGAAGACGACCGCGGTGGTCACGACATCCGGGTGCTCAAGGATGTTCACGCCGATGCGCATGCTGCGCACTCTCATCCAGTTCGTGTCGAGGGCTTCGACCGCCTTTAGAAGCTCATCGCATTTGCTCTCGGCCCTGAGCGCTTTGAACCGCTCAATCAACGCTGTCAGTTCCGGGCAGAGTTTCTTCGCGGCGAGCGCATTGCAGAAGGCGTCGGTGACCGAGGAAAACAACTGCAGCGTGCGGTATTCCCAAAGCTTCATACGCAAATCGACGAGGATGTGCCTGCCTTTTTCAAACGCCTTTTTAAGCTGAAGCATGCCGTGAAGCAGCGCCTTGAAGGCCCCGAACACTTCCGGATCACCGCGCAGGTCAGCCATCACCCGATGGCGCGCGGCGAGGTCGCCGGCATCGTCGGTGAAAAAGCGGCACAAAACTCCCGCGTCGATCGGATATTCGCTGCCGGCGCAGATGTCGAACAACAGCGCGTCGATGCGCAGATTGTGCATATCCTGTTCGTTTCCGGTCCAACAAGCCGGATTCTGGTTTTGCTCAAAAAACAATTTCATGTTCCGAGATCCTCCCCAATCAAGAAATAAAGCGTTTGACCACAGCTTTCGCGTGGCTGGATTCGGCGGGCGGCGCCGGGATGATTTTATAGAGCGGCCTGTCGCCGTCGGTTTGAGCGGTCAGCGTGACAAGCGGACTTCCTCCCGCTTGATTGATGATGTCAAGGGTTTTCGCAAGCCCCAGCAGATGGGTGACGACAAAGCCGCTTGCCCCGGCCTCTTTGAGCATACAGAGCGCCTCGGCCAGAATGCGTTCGCCGTCCCGGCTCGACGTGCCGGTCAGCGGTTCGTTGAAACAGATGAAAACATTTCCCGTCTGTGCGGCAAAAAGACCGTCGGCCAGCTTTTTGAGTTCTTCGCCGAGCCGTCCGATGCCGATCAGCCCTTGTTCTTCGCCCGCGAACACCGAGACGATGCCCGAAAACACGCCGAGTTCGGCATCAACAGCCGGAACCGGGAAACCGAGCTGGAATAAAATCTGACATAACGTCACCGAAGTCACAAACGCGGTCTTTCCGCCGCGGTTCGCGCCGGTCACCACGGCAATCTCTTTGTTTACGCAGACACTGTTTTCGATGGTTTCGCCGATGCCCTCATTTTGGGCGACATAGGGGTCAATCAGCCCCGTGATGCTGATTTCGCCGACCTTTCCGAACGCGGGAATGCAATAGGGAATTTCTTTTTCATGCCAGTAAAGCGCGGTTTTCGCGGCGCACAAATACGGGACGAATTCGGTCACGAGCGGTTCGAGTTCGGCAGCAAGGGTCATGACAAAATATTTGATGCGGCCGGGCGCGTCGAAAACCGTATAACCTTCCATCAATTCACATCCGACCACCTTCAGCAAAAAAGCGTCCCCGAATTTGTTTTCATCGGCATAATTCGATATATCGGCATCCATCGTATGTGCGGCATTGTCAATTTTCATCCTCTCCGCCAAACCGTCTTTCCCGAATGTCTGCACATCGTTCAGGGGGGTTCCGGGATGAAACGGATGTCCGTTGCCGTCGGATAAAAAAGGCGCGAGCTGTCCGGACCTGGCGGCGGTCATGGTCCCCTGTATCCGGTCGATCAGCGGTATTTTTATCGGCTCTGTCCGGTAAGCCGTATTTTTTCTCGAATATTCCTGCTCCCGCATGGCGAGCAGTTTGTATTTTACCGGCCATAAAACGTCGTCGAAATTAAAACCGAAATCGCAGGCATGCATCACAATTTCCGGAACAAACGCCTGTTCCCAGGCGGCGATCATTTTTTGAGCGCTGTGTCTTTGCGCGATCTCCCGGACGCTATCCCTGAAACCGTTCAGCCAGGGATATTGTTTTGCATATTCGGCGGTTTTTAAAAAGCGGTCAACCAATCCCACCACACCGTCGGCATCGTTGAAGCACTCGAGATTGAGCCGGAAATCGCCGAGATCGTGATTCGGCAACTCGTCAAACGAAGACTTGAACTGCATGACCGCATCCGAGATAAAACAAAGATCCTCAAAAAGCATCGGATTGCCGAGCAAGTCGCGCAGGATATTTTGTCGGCGTCCGATCTCGGCGGGATCGTCGGTCAGCCGCGAAAACAGCTTTTCGGGTTCGAAAAACTGCTCGTAACCGGGACAGATGTTTTTAAAATAAGAGGATTTGAAGATGTTTTCGTCCGTCAAAATCCGCATTTTACTACCTCACTGTGCTGTTTCCCAAATAATACCTCTGATTTGTGAGAAATCTGTGAATCGCTGATGTCATTATATACTTGAATTTGTTTGAATTCCAATCGGTGCGCAAACGGTTGAATTCCCGGCGTGAGGGGTAAAAACAACCACATTCAAGCGTTGCCGGCGGGGATATTTCGTGACTTCTCACGATTGAAAAAGAGGTCTTTGAACGCTATAATGGAATCAGCGCGGAGATCATTTTCGCGCCTTGTCTTTTCGGCGAAAGGAGTCAAATGACTTATGAAGATTGAATATATGCATCCCGCGGATCAACTCGTGATGTTCATGAGCCGCATTTATGAGCGCGGCCTGACCACGACTTCGGGCGGAAACCTGTCGATCCGCGATGAAAACGGCGACATCTGGATCACGCCCGCGGGAATCGATAAAGGGACTCTGACCCGTTCCGACATCATCTGCGTCAAACCCGACGGAAATTGCGTCGGCCCGCATAAGCCCTCGTCGGAACTGCCGTTTCATGCGTCGGTCTATAAAAAACGCCCCGACCTCAACGCGGTGCTGCACGCCCATCCGCCGGGTCTGGTGGCTTTTTCAATCGTCCGAAAATTGCCCGATCTCTTTCTGATCCCATCGGTCAGCAAGGCCTGCGGACAAATCGCGATGGCGGAATATGCTTTGCCCGGGAGCGCGGAACTGGGTGAAAACATCGCCAAAGAATTTTCAGACGGAACCGACATCGTCCTGCTCGAAAACCACGGCGTCGTCATCGGCGCGAAAGACCTGTTTGAAGCGTTCATGAAATTCGAGACCCTCGAATACAGCGCGAATCTGGAGATTTTGGCAAACAAGATCGGCAAGCCCCGGTCGCTGACGCCCGAAGATATCGCCATTACCAATACAAAGATCCACGAGACCATGGACGATTTTATCCCCCATACTCACGCACCCGAAGAACAAGCCGCCCGCCGCGATATGATCACGCTGATCAAGCGCTCTTATCGGCAGGGGCTGTTCAGCGCCACTCACGGGACCTATTCGGTGCGGCTTTCGGACGGCTCGTTCATCATCACGCCGTTCGGGCGCGACCGGGCTTATCTGCAGGAAGAAGACCTTGTGCGCATCAAAAACGGCATGAAGGAGCAGGGGAAAACCCCGTCCAGAGCCGTCAAATTCCACGAGCAGGTCTATTTGAACAACCCCGGCATCAACGCCGTGCTGCTTGCGCACCCCATGCATGTGATGGCCTTTGCCGTGACCGACGCCAAGCTCGACCCGCGCACGATCCCCGAGAGCTATATTTTATTGCGCGAAATCGCAAAAGAACCCTATGAGAGCATTTTCGGCAAGCCCGAAGAGACCTCTAAGAAATTCAATAACCGCGTTCCGGCGCTGATCTTCCAAAACGACTGTGTCGTCGTGACCGGCGCGACCCTGCTGCAGGCCTTCGACCGCCTCGAAGTCGCCGAGACCACCGCTGCCTCGGTCATCGCCTCGAAGGAAGTCGGCAAGATCGTCCACATCACCGAAAAAGAAGTCGAAGACCTCAAGACGGCGTTCCATCTGTGCGATTAAAATAAGAGGTAAAAAGAACAATCATCGGTTACAATTTGATTACCGTTTCATTTTTTACGGGGCGTTAGAAATAACGCCCCGCAAATATTCGTTCTATGCAGTTCAATCCGATGATTTGGTAAAAATATATCAAGACCGTCGGCAAAATGATCTAGAACGGTAGAATTTGTTAGGTGAATCCCACCACCGTTGCGACGGTCCCCCTCCCTTTAACAAGGGAGGCGAGGGGTGAGTTACCCGTAGTAATACGCGGTTTTCTTGCCGATGGCGGCGTTCATCTCGTCGAGCATTTGGTTGCCGCCGAGGGCGAGCATGGCCGCTTTGTATTCATCCACAAGCTGCTGCACCGTTTTATCGAATTTAAATGTGGGTTCAATTGCGTGTAAAATAATATCTACATAATATCTGGTGGCAACTTCATTCCAATTTGCGTCGTAAGCTGCCGATTGGATTACTTGATACTCCTGTGGGATTTTGACGAGCGACCCGTTTTCCAGTGAATCGCTGAACATCTTCAAACGCGCTTTATTTTTGGCGTCGGCGTCGGTGCCGATATCGGTGCCGTCATCACCGCTTTGGCTGTATGAAATATTCGCGTCCGAAAAGGGGAAGAGTTCCGTTAAGCCGCTCGCTAAATTGGGGCAGCAGGGGAACACGGCATTGCCTTCGGAGTCCGTTGACATTTTGATCGTGAGCGTGCCGTCGCTGTTCAGGATGTAATTATCCGAACCCAGCCAGCATTCGAGGTAGCACTGCTGCGAACCGAACAGCATGTCAACTAAGAAATTGATGGTCTCTTTCGGCTGAGGCGTATCCGCAGTCATGGCAAAACCTCTGATTTCAGTGGATATCATCTGCGGGTATTCGGGATTCAAAGTGAATACTTCGGTGCAGTTTATATAATCATAATAAGGAACATATCTCGAAGCCAACATGCCGGAATTGAATAATTCATCGATTTGCTCCGCATTCTTCCATGCAAGCGACTTGTAATTATTTAACTTCTGTATATACTCCAGCGCGCCGGCAGCGGCGGGTTTTGTCAGCCAGTCCACATAACAATCCGCAGTCGGATCATAACTGAACGGAGTGTATTCGTCGGTTCCGGGGAAAAGCCCGAAAGCGTTCAGAATATCCGTCACACCCGAAAATACGGAACTGTCGACAGGGTATCCATTTTTCTTTCTGTAATTCTCAGCGAAAGCGAGGAATGAATTGAGATCGGTCACGGTGACTCCGGCTGTCAGCAGCGCTTCGTCATGAAAAACACGGGCTTTTAGTACCCCCTCGGAAACAGAAGCCGGAATCGCATAAATGTGACCTTTCACTTTAAAGAGGGATTTGAAGTCTTCGGGCAGGGAATTCCAAACCGGATTATCGGCAAGATAATCGTCTAAAGGAATATAAGATTCAGGTAAATAATGAACAGATGATTTATTAACTGATCTCAGGCTCGATGAACCGCTGCCGCTTTTATTGGCTTCACCATAATTCCCGAAGATGTTAATATTAACGCCGTACCGCTCGGACATGTCGTCCAGCCATTTCTGCTTGGCCTCTTCGGCGTTTGGCGCTCCGGTATATTTAAAAAAATCCGGCGCGATGAGATTAATGGACTTGGGGTAATCACCTGATTTTTCGATGAGTTCTTTCGGAAGGGAGGTTGTGGTTACCGATCCGCAGCCGGACAGAAGCAGCAGGCCGCAGATGAACAGAGATACAGCGAGTTTAAAAAGTTTCTTCATGATTGTTCCCCTTTTCATATTAACTTTACGTTTTAAACTTTACACTTTCCACTTCGAAATGTAATAAGAATCCCCCCACCGTTGCAGGTGGGACGGAATCCCCCCACCACTGTAAGGTGTCAAGAAGAATTGCAAGCAATTCTTCCGGGAAATTCACATTGTGAATTTCCTTCCCTCCCCTTTAACAAGGGAGGTAAGTTAATCGTAATAATAGGCGGTTTTTTTGCCGATGGCGGCGTTTATTTGGTCGAGCAAGGCATTGCCGCCGTTGTTGAACATCTCTTTCCGGTAATTATCTACGACTTGCTGGACCGTATATTCGGAGCTCGTCATCGCATCTTTGATGCAGTCCCTATACAGCGTCATGATGTAATTATCGTTTTTCACGGCTGTGTTAATGCTATTAAAAATAGTTGTTTGGTAAAACGCCGGAACTTCGACGATCGATCCCTTTTTAAATGAATCATACAGAATTGTGAATCGGTCATTTTGTATACCCGCTTCGGTTTCCGATCCTTTACCGATAACGCCGTTTTGGCTGAAAAAGACATTCGCATCCGAATAGGGGAAAATATCTGACATGCCGCCGGTTAAATTCGGCATGGGAGGGTATGAAAAACTTCCGTCGGCGTTTTGCGGCATTTTGACTGTGACGGTTCCGTCGCTGTTCAGGACATAGTTGTCGGAAGCACCCAGCCAGCATTCGAGGTAATTTTCTTTGCTGCCGAACAGCATATTCAGAAACTGATTGATGGTTTCTTTGGGCTGCGGAGTGTCTTTGGTCATTGCAAAACCATCCACGGAGGTAAGGGCGATCTGCGGGTATTCGGGATTTAAAGTAAACAGTTCGGCGCAGTTTTCATAATCGAAGTACTGAACATAAAATGTGCAGGTTGTGCCATCATTAAAATCCTGATATACATTCACAGAAAAATCACCGAAGCTGACAGACAATGCGCCCGCTTGATAAAGCGCCCGAAGATATTCAAGCATGTCAACGGCGGCGCCTTTTGTTAAAAAATCCACACAGCAATTTTCGGCGGGATCATAACTAAACGGGGTTTCATTCATATTATAAAGCCCGAACGCGTTTAAAAGATCGGTTAAACCCGTCAGATAATAAGAAATGAGAGCGGTTTTACCGGTTGATTGTGTATATGCTTTCGCAAAATCACTGAATGATTCGAGATCGGCAACGGCAATTCCGGCCTCTTTTAATGCCTCATCTTTGATCATGCGGGCGTTTTGCGCCCGAAATACATTGGCAGGTATCGCATAAATATGTCCGTCAATTTTAAAAGCGTCTTTTAACTCATCGGGCAGGGATTGCCAAACCGGATTATCGGCAAGATAATCGTCTAACGGCAGGAGTTGATTCATCGTATAACTCGATATTTGCGAAGAACGGAGTTCCATTAAACCCGCAAATGCGGTTTTTCCGTTTAACACATCTTGTATTTGGGGTATAACGGAATTATCATATACTCCATCTTTGTAAAAACATGAGGTTACCTTTAATTTAACACCGTATCGAAGAGATATGTCCTCCAACCAGTCCTCTTTATATTGTTCGGCTTTTTCCGAATCGGCTGTAAAAAAATCAAGAGCGAGGATATTTATGGTTGATACCTGACCGGTTTTTGGATTCAAAATGCCCGGCAGCGATGTTGAGGCGGTTCCGCAGCCGGACAGCAGCATCAGACAACAGGTGAAAAGTGAAATAAGGAGTTTTATATGGTTTTTCATAATTTTTGCTCCTGTACTATGAAATTTTCAATATCAGTTCCTACCATTCATATGATATATACAAATTATGACATTAAATGGTTAATTCTGTGATATTTTCGTGAAGCAAACGGAAATAAAACAATAGGGTTTCTCCGCTGATAAACCGGCGGCTGATTATTCTGTCCCCGATTTATATCGGAAAACCGCCGGGGCGGGAAAGGCGCGCGGGTAAGTTTGAGGACAGCAGTGTTTATGACCGGCAACATACCGCCTGCCTTTACAGAATCGGCGGATTATGGTATAATAAATTAAATATTTTGGGAAAGGCGAGTGGCGTCGATGCAGAAGTTCAGCGAGCTGGAATACAAGCGTCCTTCGATCAAAACGACCAAGAAAAAATACGCCGCACTGCTCAAAGAATTCAAGGCGGCGGCCGACTATGAACACGCAAAAGCCGCCTATTTGAAAATCGACGAATTCGACGCAGAATTGTCCACGACGTTCGTCATCGCCAGCGTGCGCAATACGATGAACACCGCCGATGAATTTTACGACGGCGAGATGAAATTTCTAAACCGCGCCGCGCCCTCGCTGATCCCCCTGCAGAAAAAAATGCTGACGGCGTTGCTCAATACGAAATTCCGCCCGGATTTTGAAAAAGAATTCGGAACACATATGTTCTCCGACCCCGAGATCGATTTGAAACTCGCGAATAAAAAAATCATATTCAACTTGATGCGCGAGAGCTTTTTGTGCAACGACTATAAAAAAGCGGCGGCGGCCTGCAGCGCCGATTTCCGCGGCGAGAAGTGCAATTTTTACGGTCTTTTAAAGCATATGGAAGCGGCGGACCGCGAGGAGCGCAAAGAGGCGTTTTTGGCATGGGGCAACCTATATAAAAACGCGGCACCCAAACTGGACAAGATCTATAATAAATTGGTCAAACTGCGCAGAAAGATGGCTAAAAAACTCAAACTGCGCGATTATATCGAGATGGCCTATCTCGGCAAGCACCGGGTCGATTATACCCGTGACGATGTGGCGAAATTCCGCGAGCAGGTGGTCAAATACCTCGTTCCGGCCTGCGAGCAGCTGCGTCAAAAGCAAGCCGAGCGCATCGGCGTAGAAAAGCTGAAATATTATGACGAGACCTTTTTCTTCCCCGACGGCAACCCGAATCCGGTCGGAACCGCCAAAGAGCTGGTTGAAAAGGCGCAGAAGATGTACCGCGAACTCAGCCCCGAGAGCGGCGAGTTTTTCGACTTTATGGTCGAATACGAGCTGTTTGACCTCGAGACGAGGCCGGGAAAACATCTGGGCGGCTACTGCACCTCGCTTTCCGAGTATAAAGCTCCGTTCATCTTCTCGAATTTCAACGGCACTTCCGCCGACGTCGACGTGCTGACCCATGAGGCCGGACATGCCCTCGAGGGGTATCTCGCCTCCCGCTGTCAGCCGATCCCGGCATATTATATCTCCACGAGCGAGATCAACGAGATCCATTCGATGTCGATGGAGCATTTCACCTATCCGTGGATGGAGAGCTTCTTCGGCGAAAACGCCGACAAATACCGCTTTGCCCATCTCACGCAGGCGCTGCTCACGATTCCCTATATCGTCTGCGTCGACGAGTTCCAACATAAAGTGTTTGAAGCCGATAAGACCGACGCCGGGAGCCGCCGGAAGATCTGGCATGAGCTTGAGCAAAAATATCTGCCGTGGCGCGATTACGACGGGTTCGATTTCCTCGAAGAGGGCGGTTTCTGGATGCAGAAACAGCACATCTTCCTCTATCCGTTTTACTATATCGACTACTCGCTTGCCGCGATGGGCGCTTTCGAGTTTTATCAGAAGATGCTCGCCGACCGAAAAGCCGCCTGGGAGGGCTATCTCAACCTCTGCAAAGCCGGTGGAAGCAAGGGCTATTTCGAACTGCTGAAACTGGCCGGATTGTCCAACCCCTTTGAGGAGGGGACGGTTCAGAAGATCGTCGAAACCGTGATGGACGAGATCGGCAAAGCTGAGAAGCAATATTCAAAATGAGAATTTTGGGCATCGATCCGGGCTATGCGACCGTCGGGACCGGCATCGTGGATTATTGCAATCCGAAATTCTGTCTGGTCGGCTACGGCGCGGTGCTGACGCCGCCGGGGATTTTGATGCAGCGGCGGCTGGAGATGATCTACGACGAGCTGACGGAGCTGATCGTAAAATATCAGCCCGACTGCGCCGCCGTCGAGGAGCTCTTTTTCACGAATAACTCCAAGACCGCCATTGCCGTGGCGCAGGCGCGCGGCGTCGTATGTCTGGCATTGCAAAAGAGCGGAACGCCGATGTTCGAATATACGCCTTTACAGGTCAAATCGTCGGTCACGGGCTACGGAAAAGCCGAAAAAGCACAGGTCATGGAGATGACGCGGATGATACTCGGGATGGAAAAAGCCGCAAAACCCGACGACGCCGCCGACGCGCTGGCGCTGGCCGTCTGCCACGCCCATTCATCGGGGTCCGCCATCGCCGCCATTTACCGCAATCACAAATAAACGTGTGTTAGAAAAATAGATTTATCAAACGCACTACGAGAGGATGGCTATCCATAGATGTTTTATTGCCTCAACGGAACCCTGATTCATAAAGACACCTCAAGCGCCGTGATCGACTGCGGCGGCGTAGGGTTTTTGTGCCACTGCTCGCTGAACACGGTCAAAAAGCTGCCGAAAATCGATGAAAACGCCTTTTTGTTCACGCATCTTTGCGTCAAAGAGGACGCGTTGGATTTATACGGCTTCGCCGATCATGCGGAACTCGACTGTTTTAAACTTTTGATCGGCATCTCGGGCGTCGGCGCGAAATCGGCGCTCTCGGTGCTTTCGGAACTTGACAGCGACAAATTCGCGCTGTGCATCGCGGCGGGGGATTATAAACGCTTGCAAAAAGCGCAGGGCATCGGTCAAAAGACCGCCCAGCGCATCGTGTTGGAACTCAAAGACAAGGTCGGCGGGGTCGGCGGGACAAACGCGGAACTGATCGAAGCCATCACCGCAGAGACCGGAAACGCGATGGAAGAAGCCATCGCGGCGCTGGTTTCGCTCGGTTACGGAAGAACCGACGCGGCGGCGGTTGTGGCGAAATATGACCGGAATATGCCGGTCGAGGACATGATCCGCCACGGTCTGAAAGAACTCTCCGGGAAGTTTTAAAGTTTGAAGATTCTTTATCGAACTTATCTGCGAAAGGACGGTCCAATCAATGCCCTTTAACGACCATTTCGAAAACGAATTCGAAGACCGCTTCGTCAGCCCTGTGAGCCAGGGCGAGGAAGTCGACAACGACAACAAGCTGCGCCCGAAAACGCTGCTCGAATATATCGGCCAGACCACCGCGAAGGAAAATCTCGCGGTCTTTATCGAGGCGGCGAAAAAACGCGCCGAACCGCTCGACCACTGCCTGTTATACGGCCCTCCGGGTCTCGGGAAAACCACGCTGGCTTGCATTATCGCAAATGAATTAGGGGTTAATATCCGCGTGACCTCGGGCCCCGCGATCGAGCGCCCGGGCGATCTTGCGGCGCTGCTCACCAACCTCGCGGCGGGTGATGTGCTGTTCATCGACGAGATTCACCGCCTCTCCCGCAGCGTCGAGGAGGTTTTATATCCCGCGATGGAGGACTACGGGCTCGACATCATCATCGGAAAAGGCCCGGCGGCGCGCTCCATCCGGGTCGATCTGCAAAAATTCACGCTGATCGGCGCGACCACCAGAGCCGGACAGCTGACTTCACCGCTGCGCGACCGGTTCGGCATCAATCTGCGCCTTGAACTCTATACCAAAGAGGAACTCTGCGCCATCGTCACCCGCAGCGCCGGGATTTTGGGCATTCCCTGCGACCGCAGCGGAGCCGTCGAGATCGCCGGACGAAGCAGAGGGACGCCGCGTATCGCAAACCGCCTGTTAAAACGCCTGCGCGATTTCGCGGAAGTCGAGGGCGAAGGCGTGATCGACAAAAAGCTCGCCGATATGGCGCTTTCCCGCCTGGAAATCGACGAACTCGGTTTGGATACCATCGACCGCAGAATGTTAAAACTGATCGTCACCTCCTACGGCGGCGGCCCGGTCGGCCTTGAGACCCTTGCGGCGGCGGTCGGCGAAGAATCCATCACCCTTGAAGACGTCTACGAGCCGTATCTGATGCAGATCGGATTTTTATCCCGCACCCCGCGCGGCAGATGCATCACCCCGGCGGCCTGCCGTCATCTCGGCATTCAAATGCCCGGCAATTCAATGCCCGGCCAACAATCATTACTATGAGAATTGCGAACGAACACACCGAATACAAACTGCTCGACGCGTCGGGCGGGGAACGCCTCGAAGATTGGAACGGGGTTGTTTTGATTCGCCCCGACCCTCAGGTACTCTGGAATACGCCGAAAACCGACTCCCGCTGGAAAACGGCGGCGGCGCGCTATGTGCGCTCGAGCACCGGCGGCGGTTCGTGGGAAATGCGCCAAAAAGTCCCCGACGTCTGGCAGATGCGCTATAAGGATTTAAAATTTAATCTCAAGCCGATGGGCTTTAAGCACACCGGCGTATTTCCCGAACAGGCCGTCAACTGGGATCTGAGCCGGAAGATCATCGCCAAAGCGGACAAGCCGTTTCCGGTGCTGAATCTGTTTGCTTACACCGGCGGCGCGACGCTGGCCTGTTTGGCCGAAGGCGCGGAAGTTGTGCATGTCGACGCGTCCAAGGGCATGGTGGCGTGGGGCAGGGAGAACGCCGAAATCTCGGGACTTGCGAACGCCAAATGCCGTTGGATCGTGGACGACTGTTTAAAGTTTGTCGAACGCGAAACGCGGCGCGGCAGCAAATATCGCGGCATCATCATGGATCCGCCGTCTTACGGGCGCGGCCCGAACGGCGAGGTCTGGCAGCTGGAATCGAAGATCCATGAATTTGTCGCCTCCTGCGCAAACCTCTTGGCAGACGACGCGGAATTTGTTATGATAAACTCCTACACGACCGGGCTTGCCCCCTCCGCGGTGGCCTACCTGCTCGGTGTGGAGATCGCGAAAAAGCGCGGCGGAAAGGTCTCCGCCGAAGAGATCGGCCTGCCCGTGGAGAGCACGGGATTGATTCTGCCCTGCGGCGGCACGGCAATTTGGACGGCAAGATAGATGAACGAAGCAATCGTATTTGACCATGTCGATTTTGAATATGACCCGAACGAACCGGTCATCCGCGACCTCTCGCTGACAATCAGCGAGGGGGAATTTGTCGCGGTGCTCGGACACAACGGCAGCGGCAAATCGACGCTCGCCAAATTGATCAACGCGATACTGGTGCCCTCCTGCGGCAAGGTGACCGTGTTCGGAATGGACACCGCCGACGAAAAACTGACGAACGAGATCCGCAAAAACGCGGGCATGGTCTTTCAAAACCCGGATAACCAGATCGTCGCGACCAGCGTAGAGGAAGACACCGCTTTCGCGCCCGAAAACCTCGGCGTCCCGCCGCCCGAAATCCGCAAGCGCGTGGACACCGCGCTCGATGAAGTCGGAATGCGCGAATACGCCGACAGGCCGCCCTATAAACTCTCGGGCGGTCAGAAACAGCGGGTTGCCATCGCGGGTATTCTCGCGATGAACCCGAAAATTTTAATCCTGGACGAACCGACCGCCATGCTCGATCCCAAAGGCCGCAAAGAGGTCATGACGACCATCAAGCGGCTGAATGCGTCGGGCATCACGGTGGTGTTCGTGACCCACTATATGGACGAGGCCGCCAAAGCCGAACGAGTTTTGGTGATGGACAGGGGCGTTTTGATGCGCGACTGCCCGCCGAGAACCCTGTTTTCCGAAGCCGACTTTCTGCGCTCACTCGGGCTCGATATTCCTCCGGCGGCCAAACTCGCCGAGGAACTGAAAAAATCCGGCCTTCCGATTCAAAAGACGGTGTTAAACGCAACCGAGTGCGCTGAGGAAATAGCAAAGTTAATAGGAGGTAAATTTGAAAGATAAATCTTTCAAATTGGGGAGTTTTGTCCTTTACACCTGATATCAGATCAAAAATCTTTGCCAAGTCGGACAAAACATCCCGGCTTCTGCGAAAGGAGGGATAGAAGAATGTCGATAATCAGCGTCAAAGACCTCACCCATATCTACAGCCCCGGCACGCCGTTCGCTCAAACGGCGCTCGACAGGGTCAGCTTTGACGTGGAAAAAGGCGAATTCTTGGGCGTGATCGGGCACACCGGCAGCGGAAAATCGACGCTGATGCAGATGCTGAACGGCCTTTTAAAGCCCACAGGCGGCGAGATCGGTTTTAACGGCGAAAACATCCAGGCCAAGGGCTACAAGCTGCACGAGCTGCGCTTTGCGGTCGGCATGGTCTTTCAATATCCCGAATATCAGCTTTTCGAGGAGACCGTCTATAAAGACATCGCGTTCGGCCCGAAAAACATGGGGCTCAAGCCCGATGAGATCGACCGCAGAGTCCGCAGAGCGGCGCAGTTTTGCGGCCTGCGGGATGAACTCTTGGAACGGTCGCCGTTTGAGCTCTCGGGCGGTCAGAAACGCCGCGCGGCGATTGCGGGCGTGATTGCCATGGAGCCGAAAGTTCTGATTTTGGACGAACCTGCGGCGGGCCTTGACCCCGGCGGACGCGAGCGGATTTTGGATCAAATTAAGAATTACCGTGAGCAGACAGGCTCAACGGTGCTGCTCGTCAGCCATTCGATGGAGGAAATCGCGAAATACTGCGAAAAGGTGCTGGTGCTCGAAAAGGGCAGGGTTCTTCTGCACGACAGCACCAAAGCCGTGTTTGCGCGCGCCGATTTATTGCACGACACCGGTCTGGATATCCCCGAGATCACGAAAGTGCTGTTAAAACTGCGGGAGATGGGCTATGACGCGGATTGTTCCGCCTATACGCTCGAAGCCGCCCGCGACGAGGTGCTCCGCTTAATACGAAACGGGGGTGGAGTTTGATCTTTTTGGTTGAACTAAAAAAGACCAAACATCCCAAAATCTACGAAAGGATGGTTTTAAAGCGTGCTTAGAGACATCACCCTCGGCCAGTTCGTCCCCGGAAAATCGTTCATTCACAAGCTTGACGCGCGCTTCAAAACCGTGCTGATCATCACGTTCACGGTGTTGGTTTTTTTGGCGAAAAACTTCGCTTCCATGGCATTGGTCGCCGTTTTGTTGATCGGTGCATCCGCCGCTTCGCGAATCTCCGCCAAATTGTTGATCAGAAGTTTTAAGCCGCTGCTTCCTTTTATCCTCTTCACCGTGATTTTGAATATGTTTTACGTCGAAGGGCAGATTTTATGGCAGTTCTGGGTGTTGAAGATCACCAAAGAGGGGTTACTGCTCAGCGCGATGATGGCGATGCGCATCATCTTTATGCTGCTCGGCGGTTCGCTGTTGACCTTCACAACCTCGCCGATCGTTTTGACCGACGCGCTCGAACGGCTGATGAAGCCGCTTTCGTGGATCAAAGTGCCCGTACACGACATCGCGATGATGATGACGATCGCTCTGCGGTTTATCCCGACGCTGATCGACGAGACCGAGAAGATCATGAACGCCCAGAAAGCGCGCGGCGCGGACCTTGAGAGCGGCGGGCCCTTGAAACGGGCCAAAGCGCTGATTCCGATTTTGGTGCCGCTGTTTGTGTCGGCGTTCAAGCGCGCGGACGAACTCGCACTCGCGATGGAATGCCGCTGCTATACAGGCGGAAAAGGCAGAACGCGCCTGAAACAGATGAAAGCCACTTCACTCGACGCCTATGCGGCCTTGCTGACGGCTGCGGTCACGGCGGGAGTGATCTGGCTGAACGCCGTTTTGCCTTCGGTGATCCCCAAATGAGCATGAAAAACTTCAAGGTCACCATCGCCTTCGACGGCGGCAATTACGGCGGCTGGCAGATTCAGCAAAACAGCATGACGATTCAGCAGGCGGTGCAGGATTCGATCAAAAAGGTCCTGAAGACCCGGCACAAAGTCACCGGCTGCGGCCGGACCGATGCCGGCGTACATGCGAACGGATACGTCTTCAGTTTCAAAACCGAGAGCGACATCCCCGAAAAAGGGCTGTTTAAAGCGCTGCACATCGCGCTGCCCGACGATATCGCGGTGCTTGAGGTCAAAGAGGTCGGCCTCGATTTCTCGGCGCAGTTCTCGGCGGTGGCAAAGCAGTACATGTACCAGTTCACGAACACCGAAAGCCGGAACCCGTTTTTAGACCGTTATTCCCTGCACTACGAATACCCGATGGACGACAAACTCATGGACGAGGCGGCAAAGCATTTTCTCGGGCACCATGATTTTTCGGCGTTCTGCGCTTCGGGCGCGCAGAACGTGACCAGCGACCGGAGGATATACCGCTCCGAGGTGATCCGGGACGGCGACATCGTGCGGTATTACGTCGCCGGAAACGGGTTTTTATACAATATGGTCCGCATCATGGCGGGCACCTTGTTATATGTCTCGGCGGGCAAGATCAAAGCCGATTCGATTCCGGGCATCATCGCCTCGGGCGACCGGGAGCGGGCGGGCAAGACGCTGCCGCCGCACGGGCTTTACCTGGACAAGGTTTTCTATGATATCATTTCGCATGAAAAAGAAAGCTGAAGCTTTCATTAACGACGATGAGAAAGGGGCCGGGAATCGTGGAGGAGAATGACGAAAAGAGCATAGAACAGCGTCAAAAACGCGGCAGCAAAAAACGCCGGAAAATCAAACTCAGGCGTTTTATTCTGCTGTTGCTCGCTGCAGCCGTCATCGTTTTGATCGCGCTGAACTGGGACCGGCTCTCACCGGTGGCGATTTTGCAGCGCATTCAGGCGGCAGAGAACGGCGCGGGCGTCGTCATTGAATATCCCGCCGACATCGCGGGACAGGAAATCGCGGCCATTTCCGGGTTCGGAAGCGGCGGCATTCTCGCGGCGAATTCGGGCTGTTTCCTGTTGCGCGCCGATAACGCGCTCTATTACCGGTACGCGATGGCTTCAACGACGGCGGCAATCGGCGACAAATCTGCTCTGATTTACGAAAAAGGCGGCACGAAATTTCAATTTTTCAACGCCGAAGGCCGGGTATTTGAACAGGAGAGCGCCGATAAAATCGTCCGAATGGCATGCGCAAAAAACGGCAGTTACGCGCTCCTGACCGCGCCGAGCGAATATTCGTCCAAACTGACCATCTTTTCAAGTTCCCATAAGGAGATGTTCTCGCAGTTTTTCAAGACCCCGAACCTGACCCGGATCGCTCTGAACAGCAGCGCAAAGTATTGCGCGGTGATCGTGACGGAGACAGCAAACGGACAGCTCAGCAGCAATCTCACGGTTTATGATACGGGAAAACCCGATCCGGTGTTCACCCGGAGCTTCACCGGGTTGTTGGCGCTGGATATGAAATACTGCGATGACGGCGGGCTTGTGATCGTCTTTGACCGTGCCGCCGTGCGCCTGAACGCCGGAAACGAAGCTGTGTGGCAGGCTGATTACACCGGGCTTGCGGCTTTTTCCGTGTCCGCGGACGGCACTGTCGGGCTGCTGTCAGACAACCCGGAGGGCGTCGGCTGCACTTTAAGCGTTTATAACGCGAAGGGGATCGTGTGGACGGCACAGGTTCCCGGACAATCCAAAGGATTAACGGTCCGGGATGAAAAAGCTGTTTGTATTTCAGGCAGCAAGCTCATACTGCTTGATGAAGCCGGAAAAATCGCGGGTTCGGAAGACTGTTCTTTGGATACGAATGCCGCGGTTTTGGGAGATCGTTTTATCATTTTCGCGGGGAAAGATAAAATTTCGCGCGTTTCTCTCTCCTCTTTACAAAAACCCTCCGGGACGTCTTCTTAAAACAGCAGATGACGCTTGCAAAAAAGCGGACAGTGGTATAAAATGTTATTTGTGCGCTTATGCGCGCATACGGTTTTTGGAACCGAAAGAGATACGCGTGAGAGGTGGAAGAGTAAATGTCGGTCGTCGACATCGTCATCGTGCTGATTGTCATTCTCAGTGTGATCATTGGGTTTAAACGCGGCTTTGTCAAGACCTTGGTCGGCCTTGTCAGTCTGGTGCTGGCTTTTGTCATCGCCTATACGTTTTCGCCGCCGATTTCCGAAAAGCTGTACGACGGCTACCTCGAAAAGAAATTGTCCGCTGCGCTGGGGTTTGACCTCGGCGGAGAAGAAGCCGAGACCGCAGTATCCGAAACGGCAGGTTCACAGACCAGCAGGTTATTGTTTTTGGGCGGAACGACTGTTTTCGTTGCGCCGAGACTCGCCTCGACGTTCGACATCAATAAACTCAAGAATGTTGAGGGGATCATCGCGAAACTCGATCCCGGCCTCGTCGCAAAAATGAACCCGGACGAGATGCAGAGACTCGTCAACTTCCTGTGTTCCACGGCCTGCGCCAATAAGTCGATTTCGTCCTGCGTGAGCGCATATAATAAAAAGTATGGTACGTCGATCGACCCCACACCGATTTTAAAAGCCGCAGGCGTGAGCGGAAGCGCCAAAATCCCGGCGGCGATCAGCATGCTGGGCGTGAAAGTGGACGTCAAAAATCCGATTCTGAACGTACAGAAAAAGAATGAGGCCGCCGCCGTGGCTGCAAAAGCAGCATCCTCCAAGGCGTCTTCCAAATCATCGTCAAAAGCTTCGTCAAAGTCATCCGGGACTTCAAACGTCTCTTCGGGTTCGAGGAGCAGTTCATCAAAGACGTCAAAGGCCTCAAAGGCCTCAGCCGCTTCCCCATCGGCGCCGTCAAAAATCACCTCGCCGCCCACCGCGACGGAAGTCACTTCCGCAAGCGATGTGATCACCGACACGGTCAACGGCTACACCCAGGATCTGCTCGCGACCGCGAGACAGGCCGCGCGCACCATCGCGGTCAAACTGGTCAGCTGCCTGGTTTTTGTCGTGATGTTTCTCTTGATTCGACTGATTTTGATGTTGTTTGCCAGACTGTTAAGCGGTATAATAGATAAGATACCGATCGTCAGCGGCGTCAACAAGCTGCTCGGCGGTATACTCGGCATTGCGGGCGGGCTGATTGTCTCGGCGGTGCTTGTCGTCGGGTTTGTCAGTGTCTCACCGTTGATCACAAACGATAAATACGTTCGGGCGGTCGACAATTCGCTCGCCTGCAGAACGGCGGCAAAGCTGATTTACGGGGACGGCAGCGGCGACGATACCGTGACGGTCGGCAATTCGGGCTCACAAGAGGAATCTTTCAATGAAGACGATTTCGATTTCAATGAGGAGGATTTCGACTTCACCGAAGAAAGCGTTGAATCCGGCGTATCCGCGGGCTGAAAGGGGAACGGCGTTGACCATACCAAACATACTTTCCATCTTCAGAATCGTCCTGATTCCGATCTATGCCTGGTTTTATTTTTCCGATTATAAAAGCGGCGCTTTGATCGCGGGCATCGTATTGACCGTCTCGGGCCTGACCGATCTGTTTGACGGCGCGATCGCGCGGAAATTCAACCAGATCAGCGAACTCGGCAAAGTGCTCGACCCGATCGCCGACAAACTGACTCAGGTGGCCGTGTTTATCTGCCTGTTCTTTAAATTTCCGTATCTGCTTCCCCTGTTTTGCTTTATTGTCTATAAAGAGATTCTCATGCTGTCGGGGGGGCTTGTGGTCCTGAAGAAGGGTTTTGTGGTAACCGCAAAATGGTGGGGAAAAACCACGACGTTTTTGATTTACTGCGCGGTGGCGGCGTTCACGTTTTTCCCCGGTCTGCCGAGAGCCGCGATTCTCGCGATATCCGCTCTGCTGCTTGCGATGCTGGCGTTTTCGATGTGGGGTTATTCAGAGATCCTGGTCGGCGTGTTCGCGAAGTCCGCGCTGACCGGCAGAGCATTAAAAGACATCGCTCAGGAAACCTATTGATGAAAGGATTCATTCATGCTTTGCAGCAGATGTAAGAAAAGACCCGCCGTTGTTTTCATCAGCAAAATCGAGGGCGAGAAAAAGACCAACGAGGGCCTTTGTTTGGTTTGCGCCAAAGAACTCGGCATCCCGCAGGTCAACGATATTATCAGCAAAATGGGCATTTCCGATGACGACCTCGAGGAGATGTCCGAGCAGCTCGGCGAGATGATGGGCCCGCAGGAAGATGAGTCCGCAGACGGCGCGTCTCCGGGCGGTTCGGCGACGTTTCCCTCGTTTTTGCGCGGAATGATGAGCAAAAACCCCGAGCCGGGAAAACAGCAGGAACCCAAAACCGGTGCGGCGAAGGCACAGCCGAAAGACCCGCAGCAGGAGCAAAACGCAAAACGGAAGTTTTTGAACAGCTACTGCACGAATTTCACCAAACAGGCGCGCGACGGCGGGTTCGACCGGATCATCGGCCGTGACCGCGAGATCGGGCGCATGATCCAGATCCTATCCCGCCGCACCAAGAACAACCCCTGTCTGATCGGCGAACCCGGCGTGGGCAAAACCGCGATCGTCGAGGGGCTTGCGCAGCGCATCATCGCGGGTGATGTGCCGTTCGTGCTCCGCCAAAAAGACGTTTATCTGCTTGATCTGACCGCGCTGGTGGCCGGAACGCAATTCCGCGGCCAGTTTGAGGCGCGGGTGAAAGCACTGCTCGATGAAGTCAAAGCCGACGGCAACATCATCCTGTTCATTGACGAGGTGCATAACCTCGCGGGCGCGGGCGACACCGCCGACGGCGCGATGAACGCCGCCAACCTGATGAAACCTGCGCTCTCGCGCGGTGAGATTCAGGTCATCGGCGCGACCACCTTCAAGGAATATCGCAAGCACATCGAAAAGGACGCTGCTCTTGAGCGGCGTTTCCAGCCGGTCGTGATCGACGAGCCTTCGGTCGACGAGACGGTGAACGTGCTGTCGGGTTTAAAGAGTTATTACGAAAAATTTCACGGCGTCTCGGTGGACGAATCGCTGATCAGAACCGCCGTCGAGCTGTCGGAACGTTATATCAACGACCGGTTTTTGCCGGATAAAGCCATCGACCTGCTCGATGAGGCCGCCGCCTGCGCGTCGCTGCGCGACCCCGTTTTGCAGCAGTACCGCGCCGCAGTCAAACAACAGGCCGACCTCGAACAGCAATTGGTGGAACTAAAAAACGAACCGGTCGAGGGCGAGACCCCCGAGGACATGTCGCGCTACGAAAAGACCGCGCGTATCCAGTCACAGCTTTTGCAGACCAAAGCGACGGTCGACGGGTTGAAGACACAGGCTGAACAGGCCAAGGTGACGCTGTCCGACCTGACCAAGGTCATCGAGCTCTGGACGGGTATCGACGCGGGCAAGATCGCCGAGAGCGATATTCAAAAACTGTCCGACCTCGAATCCCGGCTCAAAGAGCGTGTGATCGGGCAGGATGAAGCCGTTGAAGCGTTGGCAAGAGCCATGCGCAGAGGCCGAATCCGCCTTTATGAAAAAAACCGCCCGGTGTCGTTTATCTTCGCGGGCCCGACCGGCGTCGGCAAAACCGAATTAGTCAAGGTGCTCTCTGCGGCGCTGTTCGACACGCCCGACAACATGATCCGAATCGACATGTCGGAGTATATGGAAAAGCACGCGGTTTCGCGTTTGGTCGGTTCGCCTCCGGGTTATGTCGGCTACGACGAAGCCGGGCAGCTGACCGAAAAAGTGCGCAGAAAGCCCCACAGCGTGGTATTGTTTGACGAGATCGAAAAAGCGCACCCCGACATCATGCATATTCTGCTGCAGATCCTCGACGACGGCCGCATCACCGACGCGCAGGGCCGAAACGTCGATTTCTCCAATACGGTCATTGTCATGACGACCAACGCCGGTTCCGATACGATGGGCACCGGACTCGGATTCGCCAAATCGACGAACCAGCTCGCGGCCGAAAAAGTGCAGAAGGCGCTTTCGGAGTTTTTGCGTCCCGAATTTTTGGGCCGCGTGGACGAGGTCATCATCTTCTCGCCGCTTTCGGAGGAAACCTTGGTCAAAATCGCTGATTTGATGCTGTCCGATATTAAAAAGGGGCTTGCTTCGCAGGGTACCGAATTCGGATGGAGCAAAGCGGTCAGCGAAAAACTGGCGCATATGTCGGCGGGCAGTAAATTCGGCGCACGCGAACTGCGCAAGAATCTGCGCAAGCAGGTCGAGGATAAGATCGGCGACGCAGTCATGCGAGACGGCGCGCACATGCCGACTTTTATCAATCTCGACGTCGTGAACGACGAAATTTTCGTATTATGTGAATAATAAATTTAAATTTTGCTTTTCGGGGGGAGGGTATTTTATATGAATATGATTTTAAAAAAGGTCTGTTTGGTCGGCGACTCGGTCGCAAGGGGCGTCATTTTTGACGCGGTGCGCGGAAAATATGTCTTTTTGAAAAACTGCTTTGCTAATATTATCGGCGCAGAAACCGGTATTGAGATCGAGAATTTTGCCAAATTCGGCTGTACCGTCGAAGCCGCCGAAAGAATCGTTGAAAAGAACGCCAATAAAATCGCGAACACCGAATATTGTGTACTCGAGATCGGTGGAAACGACTGCGATTTTGAATGGGCCAAGATCGCCGAAACCCCGGATGACGATCATTTCCCCAATACCCCGATGGATCGGTTTATCACGGGGTATACGGCCATCATCGAAAAGATCAAAGCCCTCGGCAGCAAACCGGTGGTGCTCTCTCTGCCTCCGCTGGACGCCAAAAAGTATTTTGCCTGGATCAGCCGAGGCGTCAGCAAGGAAAACATTTTAAAATGGCTCGGCGGCAGCGAGCAGTACATTTATCGCTGGCATGAGATGTACAACCTGCAAGTCGCCAACCTTGCAAAGAAGCTCGACGTGCTGTTCATCGACATCCGAAGCATCTTTTTGCAGGAGAAAAACTACGAGCGGCTGCTATGTGAAGACGGCATCCACCCCAACGAGGAGGGTCACCGCCTGATTTCCAACGCCATCGAGTCCGCGCTGACAACCGCTCCCGCGAGCACTTTTGCGTAAAACAGGGGCTGGTTATTCGTTTTTGTTTGGATATTCGTTTCGGAGTTTAACTTCTAAATCGCTGTTAAAACCATTAAAGTACGTTCCATCTTTTAGCATTTTTTCGAATGTTGGATATGAAACAGGAGAAAGAATATTGAAGAAGTAACGTTCTTTTTGGTTTGCTTCTTTCAATTTTTCATTGAGTTTTTCGAAGTGCTTTTGTGCATCAATCATCTTTGAGTAGTTTTCTCGTACAGTGTCATTGTCTGCTTTCGTTTCAATAACAATGATATTGTTGTCCACTTTAATAAAAAAGTCCGGATTGAACTCTTTTGGGCTGGTACCTCTTTTGAGCACATATGTTATTGAGTAAAAGGCTACATCTCGTGATTTTATCCAGCAGTCGATTTTTTCCGCAACTTCTTTCTTTGTCAGCATTTCCACAAATTTACGCTCTGGTTCTTGGCTTACAACTACAATACTTTGCGGAGTTTTAAAATCGTAGACATTTATTTGCCTTAACTGCTTACCCTGTAACTCTGCTTGCATATACTTAAAAATGCTATATTGCTCAGCTTCTAATTCGTTGCTTACATCGGAAGAATAAAAAACTGTGCGATTATTTCTTAGCGTAGAGTAACTACTGGATGAATTGCGCATATCGCTTGTTCTAATAGTTATAAATTCATTTGCTTTATTCCTATACCCGGCAGAAGTCCGTTTTTTTCTCAATAACCCTGTAAACTTACCATTTATTTTCAAAACATTATCTTCAATCAGATTATCGCCAACTATGTTTGCAAGTTTCATACACTTTTTTATATAATCAACGATCTGGTCATAAGTTGGCAACTTCTCCAACTCTGTTTTGCCATCAGTATAAATAACTTCCTCTTGTATTCCACGAAGAGTTGCTTCTCTGTTTCTTCTTTGATACTGTTTGACAATTTTTTCAGCGATTTCTTCAATAGTCATTGTTTCTCTTTTTATTTGATAATTTTTATTGTAAGTATTATTCTGTGTGTCTATATATGTGGTAGATTTATCAATTATCTCTCTTTGTGTAATAAGATCTAACGGCTTATCAATATCGAAAGTTTCTTCTTTGCCGTATTCGTCATTGATTTCTTCATACAATTCCTTTTCATAGTTTAAATTTGATACCGTGAAATTATACTTTGAACGCTCGCCACTACCGATGATACTAGCTGTTAATACTTGTTCAGTTTCGAGAACTTCATCGACAATCGTTTTAATGTTCTTGCTCCAATTTGAATGGTTAAAAACAATAACCTTTGGTTGTGCATCCGCCCAAAGCGGTTTCCGCAGTCCGCGTCCTAAAACCTGTGATACAAGAAGTTTTGAGTTAAACGCCCTGTCCTCCCAAGGGACAATTTGGAAAACATTTTTAACATCCCAACCTTCTGTAAGCATTGAAACTGAAATTATCCACTCAATGCCGCAGTCTTTTTCATCAACATTTTTCAATATTTGAATATTCTTTTTGTGGTCTTTATGTGAAGTTACGATTAAAACTTTTTTCTCAACGCTTTCTCTCGGCTCTTTTGTAAACTCTGCCAAGAAGTCGAGAAAGTTTTCCATAAGATTTTTCGCACCATCAATCTTTGCGGTGACAATAATCGATAATGGAGTGATATGCGGATACTTCGCTTTCATTTCATTGTGGTTTTGTAATATCTTTTGAAACTTTTCGTAACTACCATCATTGGTATCTTCCGCTACATAGTCAACTTTTTTTACAATTTTTTCGTTTATTGCTTGACGAAGTGAATATCTGAATATAACATCGGCGAAGTAATCATTATCCTTGTATGCCGTTCCTGTAAATCCTAAATGGCATTTAAATCCATAAAATTCATCCTGCACGAATTCTTTCCACTTCTTGATAGCGGTATCTTTGTCAGCAGGCGAATTATATGCGTGATGAACCTCATCACTTAAAACAAGTGTATCAGCACCGGTCATAGTGAAACTGTCCTTAATGGATGAACCGGTGTTCTCATAAACAGCATGGATATTTTCAATACAAATATTATTTTCTTGCACAGTTGAGTTTGCATCAATAATCCGTATTGGCAGTTTAGCATATTTGTCGGGAACAACATTTAATAATTCGCTTCTTGTAATCAATGCTTGAAATTTTTCTGTAAGCCCATTTTCGATTGTAAGTGAGGGGCATAAAACAAGAACTCGTTTAACCAGACCAAGGAGTAACGCTATATGTGCAATGCCAAACATTACATAGCTTTTGCCACTACCTGTTGCCATATCAATTACTCCGGACAACATATCTGGCAACTGCACACTTTTATATAGTTTATCCAGTGTTCCGTAAGCATCTTGCATGTCAATATTGTTTTCAAAGTTTTCTTTTAGTAGGTCTTTTACGGTTATATATTTACCAGACGCCAAATATATAATTGCCGTTTTAATTGCTTCTTTTTGATATTCTCTATCTTGGCATAAAATATCCAGATATCCGTCCCAATCGTCCATATCAAACTTACTGCGGTCATAATTTTTATTGACCGACAGTACTAAGCTTTTTATATCAATTTTCTGTATCCCTTGCATTACAATACCTCTAATACTTCTACAAACTCGTTGCCGAAGATATCTATGTATACTACTTTCAATTTATTGCTTTTTAAATCTTCTTTTCTAATTTCAATCTTATATTTACCGGTTGTCTTATCTTTAATTTCATCAGCAAAAAAGTAATCTTGCATTATAAAGTTCTTATCATTTGTACTGTCAATAAGCACCGTAGCAAGGATATTTTCTTTATCTGCCTGTATTGTTTCAGAAATGCAATTATCTATATACAATACAATTTTATTAGCTTGCTTTTCGATATGACTTTCGATTTGCGGAACCTCGTTGAAGTAAAAGCCGATTGAATTATCAATAGAATTGATTTTGTCTTTACTCTTCGGCTGATTTAGTTTCTTAAATTCGATTTTATGTAGGTCTTTAATATATTGATAAGGAATTTTCAAGAAGAAGTATTTGGTATTAGATCCTATGGGTTTATAATAATCCCCAACAATATCAAAGTTTAATTCTGGAGCAACTATATAAAATTTTTCTCCAATTTTTTCGCCAATGGTTTTATGCAGTTCATTAATAAAGTTTTCATCAACTGCTGCATTATTCACAAAATCTTGCCATTCGTAAATCTTAACCCAATCACCACGGCGTTTACCATCCATAAGAACACCGCTTATTTTTTTGCTTGCTTTCTCTATTTGAAAAAGTTCGGAAACAAAATCTACATACTTTTGCCGTTCCATCTCAAAAACCTTTTTAAGGTCATAACAACCAGCATTAACTACTGCAAACGGTTGACGATTTGGAAGGGTGAGTAAACGCTTTTGGGTCGTGTAAATTGCAAGTTTACCAATATCTACGCCGATCCAGCGGCGATTGAGTCTTTCTGCAACGTTAAGTGTTGTTCCACTCCCTGCAAAGAAGTCCATTACTAAATCGCCTTCGTTTGTAGTAGACTTAATAATTCTTTCAAGAAGTTTTTCTGGCTTTTGTGTTGGATAATTCATAATTTCAGGCGAGTTTACAATAGTTTGAAAGCTTGCAATATCAAGCCACACATCTGCCACTGGAATGCCCTTTGCCTCGTCTAAATACTTTCTTCTTTCTTTTGTTATGGTTTTAAATTGTCTACCATTTTCGTCTATTGAAGAAAATCTTTTTAATTGTTCTTTTGAATAGGGCAAAAATTCCTTATTAAAAATACGGGTTTCGCTTTTTGAGTAGTAAAGGATAGTATCATGACCACGTATAAAATTATCAGTTAAACTCTTATATCCCGAAATGCCACTTAATTGCCAAATAATTTCTCTTTGAAAATTGTTTTTTCCGAACACTTCATCCATTACAATTTTAATATAATGAACCATCTTATTATCCAAATGGACAAATATACTTCCATCATTTGATAATATTTCTCGAGCCACAATGAGTCTTTGGCGAATAAACTCAATAAACTCTGCACCTTTAATCTTATCACTATATGCTTTTGCACCATCTTTATTTACAAATTCATCTTCAGTGGCAAAAGGTGGGTCAATGTAAATAAGTTTCACTTTACCTTTTACTTTATTTTTTATGAGTTCATCTTTATTATCGAACATAGTTTTTAACGCTTGAAAATTATCGCCAAAAATCAAAAGGTTCTGCCAATCGTCTATATCTCTTTCGCCGAAGACTTTTTCAATTTGGAATGGTACGCCTTGTGGTTCTTCGCCAACCGCCAATACTTGTTCTTTCGGCATTTTACCCTTATAAGTCAATTCATACTCTTTGTGGTTCACAGGGAACAAAATATCTTGATACTCGGCAGGCAGCTGTTTTCCTTGTTGTAACAACGAAATAATCTGTTCGATGTTTTTATCCATTGTTTACCTCCTCACTGAATTCATCGGATATTCAACTTAAAACAGTATCACTGCTAACACTGATTTATATTATCATAAATGCAAATTTTTCGCAATATTACTTCTCCTATTTATAATATGATACCCGATTTTTGTTGACTTTTTACGTTTTGATGATATAATAATGGTGTAAATGCGCAGACGGAGAGAGTACCCGGTGTTAAACGCGAAAGAGAGAGCGCTCGGCGGCTGAAAGGCGCTCGCGAAACAAAACCGGCGAAGTTCACTCCCGAGCAGTGCATCCGAACTGAAAATCAAAGTAAGATGTACCGGCTTCCCGCCGTTATCGGGATCAAGAGCCCCGTGACATTCATGGGGAATTTAGGTGGTACCGCGGAGCGCGCTTCGTCCTATTTCGGATCGAGCGCGCTTATTAATTTTTACTTTAAATTTTTAAACCTTGTTGAAGGGATGAAGTCACATGGAAACAAATATCAGGCAAGTGTCCGAACAGCTGAAACAGCGGCTTGAAGCGGCCAAGGACTCGGCAGCGGTCGAACAGATCCGCGTGGAGTTTTTGGGCAAAAAGGGGCAGATCACGGAACTGTTGAAACTGCTCAAAGACGCCGAGGGCGAAGCAAAACGTGAACTCGGGCAGCAGATTAACGAGCTGAAAAAGCAGGCCGAAGCCGACATCGAAAAGGCGCAGGCCGACGTCACCGCCGCCGAACAGCAAGCGCTCGTCGACAACGCGGAGCAATACGATGTGACTCTGCCGGCACAGGCTGAACTCGGCTCCTATCACCCGATCACGCTGATTCAAAAAGAGGTCGAGGAGATCTTTGCGAGCATGGGCTTCACGATTGAGGACTATGCCGAAGTCACCGATGATTATAACTGCTTTGAGGCCTTGAATATCCCGAAACACCATCCCGCCCGCGATATGCAGGATACGTTTTATCTCTCGAACGGGCAGGTGCTGAAGACCCATACCTCAGCCGCCCAGAACACGATCATGCGCAAATACGGCGCGCCGCTGCGCGCCGTATTCCCGAGCCGGTGTTTCCGCAACGAGGCCACCGACGCGAGCCACGAGAACACCTTCTTTCAGATGGAGGGCATGATGATCGACACCGACATCTCGATCTCAAACCTCATCTATTTCATGAAGACGATGCTGTCCGAGGTGTTCAAGCGCGACGTCAAAGTGCGTCTTCGCCCGGGCTTCTTCCCGTTCGTCGAACCCGGTTTCGAGCTCGACATCAACTGCCTGATCTGCGGCGGAACCGGCTGCCCGACCTGTAAAAACGGCGGCTGGGTGGAACTCTGCCCTTGCGGAATGATCCACCCCAACGTCCTGAAATACGGCGGGATCGACAGTGAAAAATACACCGGATTCGCTTTCGGGCTCGGCCTGACGCGGCTTGCGATGATGCGCTACGGCATCAAGGACATCCGGATTTTAAACAGCGGCAACCTCAAGGCGCTGTCACAGTTTTCGCAGAAGTGAGGAGCTTGAAAGATAGATCTTTCAAGCGGGGAGTTTTATCCTTTTTATATGCGAAAAGGATAAAACATCCCGGCTTGTACGAAAGGATAGATTAATATATGTTAGTATCAATGAATTGGATTCGGGATTTTGTCAATCTCGACGGGCTGGACATCGAACAGCTCATTCGCCGCTTCACCCTCTCGGCCGCAGAGGTCGAGGACGTCTATATCAAAGGCGCTGACACCAAAAACGTTGTCGTCGCCAAAGTGCTCTCGGTCGAGGCACATCCGAACTCCAAAAAGCTGCATCTGTTAAAAGTGGACCGCGGCGACAAGATCGTCGACTGTGTCTGCGGCGCGCCGAATGTCCGCGAGGGCATGAAGGTGGCATTCGCCTGCGCGGGCGGCAGCGTCTGCGGCACTCCGATCAACGTGGCGACCGTCGCGGGTTATCCGTCCGAGGGCATGTGCTGCTCCGAATTCGAGCTCGGCATCTCCGCCGACCACTCCGGTTTGATGGAGGTTTTCGGGGACTGCGCACTCGGCACCGACATCAAAACCATATACGGCATTGAAGACATCATTTTCGAGGTCGACAACAAATCGCTGACCAATCGTCCCGATTTATGGGGCCATTACGGCATCGCGCGCGAATTCGCGGCACTGACCGGCAGAGAACTGAAAAAGCCCGAGACCGTCGACGGCGTGCAATATGACGGCCTGCCGGAGGTTCCGGTTGAGATCGTCAACAAAGAGATGTGCTTCCGGTACAGCTCGGTTCGCGTGGAGAATATCAGCGCGAAGGTCAGCCCGGTTAATATGCGCATCCGGCTGTTTTACTGCGGACTGCGCGCCATCAATCTGCTCGCCGACCTGACCAATTATGTGATGCTCGAGCTCAGTCAGCCGATGCACGCGTTCGACTTAAAAAAAGTCAACAACGTGCAGGTGAAAAATTTCAATACGCCGTTCAAATTCAAGACCCTCGACGGCATCGAGCGCGACATCGACGAAAACACATTGATGATCTGCTCGAACGGCCTGCCCGTAGCCGTCGCCGGCATCATGGGCGGGCTGGAATCCGAGATCACAGACGAGACCGATTCACTGTTGTTGGAGTCCGCCAATTTTGACGCGGTAAGCACGCGCAAATCGTCTCAGCGGCTCGGTCTGCGCACCGATTCGAGCATGCGCTACGAAAAGACCCTCGATCCCGAACTCACGATGCCCGCGCTCGGCCGGCTTTTAAAGCTGTTAGCCGACGTTGATCCGGGCGTAAAGGTGATCTCGAAATTCACCGACCGCTATGTCAAAAAATATCCGCCGATCACGATCACGTTCGACAAACACTATGTCGACCGTTATACCGGCATCGAAATTTCGAATAATCAGATCCTGTCGACACTGCGCGCGCTGGGCTTCAAAGCCGAGTATTTCGATAATAAATTCAAAGTCGGCGTCCCGACCTGGCGCGCGACCAAGGATGTGACCATTGCCGCCGATATCATCGAGGAGATCACGCGCATCTACGGCTACGACAACTTTGAGGCCGTCACTGCAAAGAGCGCTTTGCATCCGGTGACGAAAACCACCGCAAAGACCGATGAGAGCAATACAAAGACCCTGCTTGTCGACAAATATCTGCTGCACGAGGTGCATTCGTATATTTGGTGCGACGGCAAAAAATATAAAAAATTCGGCATTCCGGTCGAGGAAAACGTCCGGATCCTCAACATCCCGACGCCCGAACTGGGTACGCTGCGCAATGCGATGACTCCGTCATTACTGTGCTTCGTCAACGAAAACCGCAATTATGCGGCGAAATACGGCATCTTCGAAATCGGCCGTACCTTTGTCGGCGCCAAAGAAAACGGTTACTGCAACGAGCGCAGAACGCTGGGAATCGCGCTGTATGACCGCGAGGGAACCGAAAAAGCATTGTTTTATGATCTGCTTGCAATCGTCGGCGATCTGTGCGGTGAATTGAAACACCAAAAACCCGTTTATGCCAACATCGCGCCCAGGCACGACTGGCAGCACCCGCGCAACATCGCCTCGATCACCCTTGCAGGAAAAGAGATCGGCTTTGTCTCCGCCGTCCATCCGACCGTGAACGAAAAGCTGGATAAAACCGCGGCTGTCGTATTCGCCGAAATCGATATGGATCTTTTCTCGTCCGTGCCCGCGCAGGTGTTGAAATACGCCGAGCCGTCCAAGTTCCCGGGCATCGACGTCGATTTGACTTTTGTCCTGAAGGACGGATTCAAATACGCGCAGATTGAAGATACGCTTTCGAGAAATCCCTGCGTTTTTCTGACCGGCGTCAGGATGCTTGACCTGTATGAAGGCGAGGCAAAGACGGTCACGATCCGCTTAAATTACGCCTCGATGGAAAAGACGTTATCGCGTGAGGAAATCGACCCTCATACACAGGCGGTCATCGCGGATTTAGCTTCAAAAGGGATTGCATTAAAGGCCTGAATGTGATAAAATACTGCTCATACCTTTTTGGAAGGGGCAGTAGATTATTATGAAACGCGTCGAAATCGCCAAGCTCTTCGCTACACCCGAACAGTATATCGGAAAGAACCTCACGGTATGCGGCTGGGCCAAAACCCTGCGCGTGTCCAAAGGCATCTCGTTTGTCGAACTCAACGACGGGAGCTGTTTCCGAAATCTCCAGGTCGTGGCCGAAGAGAACATGCCCGGCTATGCCGAGGCGACCCGCCAGAACAACGGGTGCGCTTTGGTTGTCGAGGGCGTTTTGACCGCGACCCCGGACAGCAAACAAGCTTTTGAACTGAAAGCGACGAATATCACGATCGAGGGAACTTCTTCGCCCGACTATCCGCTGCAAAAAAAGCGCCATTCATTGGAGTTTCTGCGCACGATGCCGCATCTGCGCCCGCGCACGAATACATTGGGCGCGGTTTATCGGCTGCGCTCGGTCGTGAGCTATGCCATCCACAAGTTTTTCACCGAAAACGGATTTATCTATACCCATTCGCCGATCATCACCGGCAGCGACTGCGAAGGCGCCGGAGAGATGTTCCGCGTGACCACGCTGGACGCCAAAAACCCGCCGCTGACCGAATCCGGCGAGGTCGATTTTGCCAAGGACTTTTTCGGAAAACCCGCGTCCATGACGGTTTCGGGACAGCTCGAAGCCGAGGCGTTTGCGCTTTGCTACGGCAAGGTCTATAACTTCGGACCGACGTTCCGGGCCGAGAATTCCAATACGCCGATCCACGCGTCGGAGTTTTGGATGATCGAGCCGGAGATTGCGTTTGCCGATCTGTCGGACGACATGCGGCTGGCGCAGGATATGTTGGTTTCCGTGGTCAAATATGCCATGGAACAATGCCCGGATGAGCTGGCGTTTTTCAATGAGCACTATGACAACGGCCTGCTTGACCGTCTGAACGCGTTAGTCAGCGCCGATTTCAAGGTCTGTGAATATACTGAGGCAATAGACCTGCTCAAAAACAGCGGGGCGGCGTTTGAATATCCGGTCTACTGGGGCTGTGATCTGCAAAAAGAGCACGAGCGCTGGCTGACCGAGACCTATTTCAAAGCGCCGGTGTTTCTGATCAACTACCCCAAGGAGATCAAGGCGTTCTACATGCGTATCAACGACGACGGCAAAACGGTCGCCGCGATGGATTTATTGGTACCGGGCGTCGGCGAGATCATCGGCGGCAGCCAGAGGGAAGAGCGCATCGACGTGCTTGAAAGCCGTATGGCTGAGTGCAATCTCAACAAAGACGACTACGGCTGGTATCTCGATCTGCGCCGTTACGGCGGCACAAAACACGCCGGTTTCGGTCTGGGTCTCGAGCGTCTGCTGCTCTATCTGACCTGTGTCGGCAACATCCGCGATGTACTTCTGTTCCCGCGCACTCCGAAAACACTGGCATAATTCTGTTTGAAAATTTGATGGTGATGATATGAACTACACAAAACTGCCCCGGGAGCAGCTGTTGATTCAAAAGGCGCTTTTGCAGGGAATCTACAATGACTACAAAGCCAAAGGCCTGAAACTTGACATCTCGCGCGGCAAGCCCGCGCCCGAGATGCTCTCGCTTGCAAATCCGATCCTTTCGGTACTCGGTCCGACTTCCAATCTGCAGTCGGAAGACGGCCTCGACGCGCGCAACTACGGCGGCCTCGACGGCATTCCCGAGGCAAAGCGGCTGTTTTCCGAAATTCTGAGCGTCCCGGCCGAAAACCTGATCGTCTACGGCAACTCCAGTTTGAACCTGATGTACGACACGCTCGTCCGGTCAATGATCTTCGGCGTATTCGCGGGCGGCGTTCCGCTGTATGAGTGCAAAAACCGCAAGTGGCTGTGTCCGGTTCCGGGTTACGACCGCCATTTCGCGATCACCGACAAGCTCGGCTTCGAGATGATCAACATCCCGATGTATGAGGATGGCCCGGATATGGATTTGGTCGAGCAGTACGTCAACGAAGACCCGGACGTCAAAGGCATCTGGTGCGTCCCGGTCTATTCCAATCCGACCGGAGCGGTATATTCTCATAAAGTCATCGAGCGTTTAGCGGCTCTGAGGCCTTCTTCGCATGATTTCCGCATCTACTGCGACAATGCCTATGTCATGCACACGTTTGCGGGCGCCGCGAAAGCCAAAGTCACGAATTTACTGACCGAGGCGCAAAAACACGGAAACAGCAGCATGGTCTATCTGTTCACTTCGACCAGCAAGATCAGTTTTGCGGGCGGCGGCGTCTCGGCGATCGCCTCGGGTGCGGAGAATCTGGCGTTTTACAAAAAACTTCTGTCCTATCAGACCATCGGCCATGACAAACTCAACCAGCTGCGGCACGCACGCTATTTCAAAGACCTCGACGGTGTCGCCGAACATATGGAAAAATACATGAAGCTGCTCGTCCCGAAGTTTATAACGGTCTGCGCCAAACTCAAAGAGGGCCTCGAAGCGACCGGCGTCGCCGAATGGAACGAACCCAAGGGCGGCTATTTCATCAGCGTAAACCTGTTGCCGGGCTGCGCAAAGCGCACGGTGGCGTTATGCAAGGAAGCGGGCTTGGTTCTGACGCCGGCGGGCGCGACCTTCCCCTACGGGATGGACCCCGAGGATTCGAACATACGCATCTCCCCGAGTTTTCCGCATGTCGATCAGCTTGCGGAGGCCATGGACGTCTTCTGCGCCTCGGCGAAACTCGCGGCGGTTGAAAAACTGCTGTCGCAGGATAAATAAACTATTACAAGACGATAAAAACCACGGCGAACGGGCAAACCCCGTTCGCCGTGATTGCTTTTTGTTGCTGTTTTATTTTAAATTTTTCAAACTTTCCGATAAGGTATAACGGCAAAACCGCAGGAAACCGCAGCAGGATCTCCGCGCACCGGATTTTGCCTTGCGAAAAATCGGAAAATGAAGTAGAATGGATGTCAGCGACTGCCCAAACCGCAGCAAAGCGTGTAAGAAAACCAATAAATCGTTAACGGGAGCATAACAGGATGGAAAAACGGGATGCCGTAAAAACAGCGATTAATCATAAAACCTGCGCGTCTTTGCCGTACGCCATCACGTTCGCGCGTGACGCCTATGAGGCCTACGGGGAGCGGCTGACGGCGGACTTCGTCACCGGCTGGGTGAAAAGCGAATACGAGGCGGGGCGGCTCGACATGGACGAGGCCGTCCGGCTCGGCATCGGAAACAGCGTGTTTGCGTTCGGCTGCCCGTGGTGGAACTGGTACGATCTGCCCAAGTCCTATTCCGGGTATGACGCGCCCGAAAAACTGCCGAAAACCATCGGAATCGGAAATTACGTCGGGTTTACCGACCGAATCAAAGCGATCAAAGACGCGACCGGCTGTTATATGCTGGTCACGATCTGGGGCAGTCATTTTGAAAAGGCCTATTTCGCGCGCGGCATCGAAAATTTCCTCGCCGATATGGCCGGAGAGCCGGAGTTTGCCAAAGCGCTGCTCGATATGATCATCCGCAAAAATATCGTCATGCTCGAAAACATCGTCAACATCCCCGAGATCGATGGGATTTTACTCGGCAGCGATTGGGGCTCTCAGAAATCGCTGTTGATGTCGCCCGACGTCTGGCACGAGATGATTGAGCCCGGCGAACAGCGTGAATATAACCTGATCCACGAAGGCGGAAAGGACGTCTGGGTGCATTCCTGCGGCAACGTCGAGGCCATCATGGGCGATCTGGTCAGAATGGGCGTCGACGTGCTGAATCCGGTACAGCCGGAATGTATGGAGCTCACGAAAATCAAACGACTTCACGGCGATAAACTGACCTTTTGGGGCGGTATCAGCACCCAGCAGACGCTGCCGTACGGAACGCCCGGGCAAGTCAGAACCGAGATCGCGCAAGTGGTCGGGATCATGGGAAAGGGCGGGGGATACATCCTCTCGCCGGCGCAGAGCATCCAATCAGACGTGCCCTATGAAAACGCCTGCGCCATGATCGATGAAGCCCAAAAAAGATACGCGGCTGAGGTGATGTAATGGAAAAGCGTAAAATCAAAGCTGCTTTTGTGGATTTTTGGGAACCGATTGAACTGCTGAAGAAGACGATCCTGCTCAGAACGCTTGAAAAATATTACGAAATCGAATTCAGCGATGATCCCGATTACGTCTTCGCGTCTTGTTTCGGCCTTTTTAACACCGGCGCGTTAAAATATAAAAATGCGATCAGGATTTTCATCTCTTTTGAAAATCTCTGGCCGGATTTCGATTTATACGATTACGCCGTTACTTGTTTTCCGCTTCAATACGGAGACCGTCATCTGACCCATCCGTATTGCTTCGACCATAATGATTACGATAAAAGCATCGAATCGGCAAAAAACAAGCATCTGACGGCGGCGGAGGATTTTGCGCGGAAAACCGGATTTTGCTCTTTTGTGGTAAGCAACAATATCGGCGATCCGTTTCGGGAGGAATTTTTCGACCGGCTGAGCACCTATCAGAAAATCGACTCCGCCGGGCGGTTCAGAAACAATGTCGGTCAAAAAAACGGGATAAAAGACAAATTCGCGTTTGCTTCGCAGCGGAAATTTTCCATCACTTTTGAAAATTCCAAAGTCGACGGGTACGTCACGGAAAAAATATTGGAAGGGTTTGCCGCTCATACAATCCCGATTTATTGGGGCTCTCCGGATGTAAACAAGTACTTTAATCCGGCGGCGTTCATTTACATTAAAGGGCCGGAAGATGTTGACGATGCGATCGAAAAGATCAAATATCTAGACCAAAACGACGAAGCTTACATAAAAATGCTGTCGCAGCCGGCATTTTCTTCACCGGATATCGCAGAACTAACTCATAAGGAATTAGAAGAGTTTTTAAGGCATATTATCGAACAGCCGAAAGAAGCGGCTTATCGACGGGCGATGTACGGGTACTCGATTTATAAAGAACGCCGTCTGATCATCTCGGCAAAGGTCGCCGGGCCGTTGAAAAAATGCAAACTCATTCTGATCGATGTCTACAGAAAACTGAAAAAGCTGACAGGTCAATAAATAAAGGTCCGGAAAATAAACGGCCATAGATTGATATCAAACCGAAACAGAATTTTTCGCTGTAATTTTGTCAATAATTTTTCATCGGAATCGGTGATTCTGATGAAGGTCGATCTTAACGGCGGAGGTTTGTTTTGGAAAAGCGCAGGATTAAAACGGCGTTTGCCGATTTTGCGATGCCGTATGAAAAAATACAAAAGGCCCTTTTTTATCGCCTGCTTGAAAAAAATTACGATATTGAACTCAGCGGCAATCCCGATTACGTCTTCGGCTCTTCCTTCGGCTTGCTCAACAGCGGCGTTATTAAATACCGAAAAGCGGTCCGGATTTTCATCTCTTTTAAAAACCTCTGGCCGGATTTCGATTTATACGATTATGCAGTCACTTGCTACCCGTTCACTTACGGCGACCGCCACTTATCCCACCCGTATTGTTTTGACCACGGCAGCCGGGATAAAAATATCGCTTTGGCTAAAAACAAGCACTTGGCGGCAAACGGGGATTTTATTAAAAAGACGGGATTCTGTTCTTTTGTGGTCAGCAATCATCTGATGGCAAATCCGCTGCGCGAGGAGTTTTTCGACCGGCTGTGCGGTTATAAGAAAGTTGATTCCGGCGGGAAATTTCGCAATAATATCGGTCAAAAAGACGGCGTCAAAGATAAGCTGGTGTTTGCATCGGCGCGCAAATTCTCACTTGTTTTCGAAAACTGCCGCGTCGACAATTATATCACCGAAAAAATTCTTGAGGGTTTTGCCGCGCATACGGTTCCCATCTATTGGGGCAGCCCGGAAGTCACAAAAATATTTAATCCCAAGGCGTTTATCTATATCAACGGTAAAGAGGACTTTGACGCTGCGATTGAAAAGATCAAGTATCTCGACAACAACGACGGCGCCTATACGGAGATGCTTTCGCAGCCCGCGCTGCTCGATTTTGAGCTTCCGGATCGTTTCTGCTCGGAGATGGAAGCGTTCTTTAAGCATATTATCGAACAGCCGCCCGAAAGGGCCTATAGACGCCCTCTGTACGGATTTTCATTATTGAAGGAAAGCCAATTAACGAAAGCGGCAAAGATCGCGGGACCGTTTCGAACGTGTACGTCCGTTGCGAGAAATTGCGCACAGGAAATCAAACGGTTGTTTCATTGATCAAACCGGTATGATTACGGTTTTGTGATTTTCATCACGCAGCGGCTTCCGCCGGTCTTGACACTTTCGATCAGTTCCACCTCGGTGTCCATACCGAACACCGCGTCAAACAGCTTTTTCGTGTAGCCGAGTGTGCACAGGCACCAAGTTTTCGGCAGCACGTCCCTAACCCGCTTGACGCAGGAGCAGTAACAGGTCGGATAGCCGAAAAAGAGGGTTTCGCCTTCGTGCCATAACAAATTCGTCCCCTGATATTCGCGCTCAAAGGCCTCGGTGAAAGCATCGAGGTCTTTTGCGTTTTCATAGAGCTGCCTGATTTTTGCGATCTTTTCTTCCGGCGGCGAGCAGGAGCAGGCGAACCGGACGGCCTTGACTTCTTCGGGTGTATAGGTGCCGTCCAGATAATCGCAGATCTCTTTTGCCCACTTGAACTTGCGGATGTAATCGGCGGATTCGGACAGCGTAAATTTTATTGCGAATTCGTCCGCCGCCGTCTTGCCGAGGTGTTTTTCGATGGCTTTTTGCACTTTGTTCCCTTGAACGTTGGTCATCATACCTTGCTTCCCCCGCGGCCGGTCACCGGATAGAATTCTTTGAACAGTCTTATGTAATCGTCCAGACGGCTGATATCGGGACGGGGAAACTCAAAAGTCCGCCCGTTGCATTTTTCATAATGAATTTCATCAATGTCATAGGTCTTTTGAAATTTGCACCGGTCGCCCTTGCAGTGTTTACAGGCGGCATGAGGTCCGACAAAGACCTCTCTGATAAAGTCGGGTGCCTGAGAGATATACTTCGCGTGTTTGGTGACGCCGCTGAAAAACAGCCGAAGCACAAGGTCTTTATCGCGGATATAGATGCGCGCGACTGCCTTTTTAGTTTTGACGTTTGCCTTGGTGAAGATGAGCATATACCTGCCCCAGCAAAAACCGCTGCCGATAGCATCACCGAAGGTGTAGCCCAGGTCCGAAAGCGCATTCGTGAACGCGCAGATAAACCGTTTGTTTTCCGGGGTAATAAAGTCAAAACGCTCCTCCGGGAGGAATTTTTCAATCATGAAAACAATTCCTTTCCCGTGTTATTTTTTCCATGGCTGGCAGGTCGGGCAGTAATAGATGTTGCCGCCCAAATAGGCCTCGCGTACGATTTTATCGCCGCAGACGGGGCAGGGGTTGTCGATCGTATTCGCCGATAAAATGGTCTTATAACCGCCCGGGCAGCCGAATAGATCTCTTTCGGTGTCGCGTCCGCCCTGTGCGGTCATAGCAAACAGCGTCTCTTTCGTTGACTTATATAAACCTTCAATTTCCCCGTCGGTCAGCTTTTCGAGTTTGGTTTTGGGATGAATTTTCGCATTGAATAAAATATCCTGCAACACCCCGTTTCCGAGACCCGGAATGCGCTGCTCGGTAGCTAAAAACGCTTTGGCAGACAGGTTCGGCGCGGTGTTTGAGAACAATTTCTCAAAATACGGCTTGTCGAATTCGTCCATGAGCGGGGTCGGAGCTTTGTTGACTTTATAGCTTTGCGGCAGGCCGTTTTGATCCCGTTGGTAACATAACATCGCACCCCACATCTGCACCGTGCAGGTCATAGAAGACGTTCCGTCTCCGGAAAAATCCTCGAACTCCAGCCAAAGCTGGTGCTTGGGCGGCAGTTTTTCGCCGGGCGCGTGGTATTTGATCGGCGTCGAGATCACGAGCAGCATATTGCCGCAGACGATCTCGGTGTTGCCGCCGCAGGTATAGCCGGTGCCGGGATTCGCGGATGTAATCGTCTTACCGGCGAGTTTTTGCTGATACCCGGCAGGGTCGCCGCTGAACCAGGCGAATTTATGCGGCGAGGCATTCGCCGTGGCGTTCAACACGGTCTTTCCGACGAGGGTACGGTTGATTTGCTCGGCGAGCACATAGGTCTCGGGCAGTTCGATCATAAAATCTCAACTCCTGTCACTCATGCCATATCGCGCCCTGCTTCTTTTTGGGAGAGGAGAACTTGGAATGTGATCCACTTGTTCGGCTTTCCGACTTTATCCATGAGAATGGTTCTTTTGGTTTCTTCGGCTTCAAGGTTGTATTTACCGTCAACCGCTTTACTTTCGATGATCTCCCACACGCTTTTCATCTGTGGAATATCGCCCAGCCCCAGTTTACTCATTGCGCTTGCGACGGTGATTATCTGCGTAAATCCGGTGCTGAGAAAGCCGAGGCGCGTGTAACATATGATCTTTCCGGGCTCTGTTTTACTGTAAATCATATCTCTGCCGGTGAAATAATCGATCAAGGAGTCGAAATTTTTGCCTTGTCTGTAACACGCGGGCAAGACGGAATATAAATACAATGCCGGAACAGTGGCGCTATAGCAGCTCTTCGGCACTTGTCCCCGGTGCTTGCTTTTCTTCCATTTACACAGATAACCGCCGTCGAATCTGCCCTTTTCCGTAAACACTTCCACCATCCGTTTAACGCGCGGATCATCTAAATATCCGAGTCGGACGAGCGTGCTTAAAAAGCCGATTTGGCGGCAGCCGCCCAGATGATCCTCGTCAAGCAGATAAGCCGGGGCAAGTTCCTTTTGGACGAAGTACTCAAGTTTACCCTCGCCGGGGGTTAAAATCCAATCGACAATCGGTTCTATGCGTTTATCTTTTCTTGTGATCCCCAATTCGGCAAGCGCGGTCAAATAGCAAAACGTCGTCCAATTGCCGTAATACTCCGGCTTATGGGGGAAAAGTCCATTTTCATCCGTCCTTGAAAAGATACGTTTGACGTTTTCGCAGTCGAACGCTTTTACCTTGGCGGCAACAACTTCTTCGTTGCCGCTTTGATATTCCGGCAGTTCGGTCAGTGTCCGGTAACGGATAGACGGTTCTTTTTCTTCAAGTAACCAATTGATGACTTTTTCATCAAACATGATTAAGCCTCCATATCAAAATATAATCTTCCGTCTTTGTCATTGATATAGGGCTGGCGGTCTTTGATGTGCGCGTACTCGGGGTATCTTGCCAGATTGTTACGCAGAATGCACAGCAGCACCGGGTGAATCATTCGGTCGGATTCGCCGTTCATCACACAGCTTTTATGTTTGAGCCAATTCGCACTCTCGCGCTTGTATTTGTCGGCTTCCGGTTTTGCCAGTTCAAACGGCAGTTCCGACAGACAGAGCCAAAAATACCATCGGCAAAACCATGGGCGCTTTTTATCTTTCACATGGCGGTTATAATTGTCGATACGGCCTTTGATCCATGCGGTTTCGTCCGGCGCTGTCGCCGCCAGAAAGCGGAGCACGATCAGATTGGTGTCAAAGCATTCGCCGATGCCGTCGTCCTCGTTGCCGAAACAAGTGGTTCTGAGCCGTGCAAGCGTCTTTTCGACCATGTTTTTAATCTCGGGGTCGTCGGGCGCAAACAGATGTAAAAGCCGCAAAATTTCGAGTTCATAAAGATTTGCCGATAAGATATGGGTCTTGGGCGTTTGGTTGAGAACGGTCTTGTATTTTTCGCCGCCGTAGTAAGGCGGGATAAAAAACGCCGGGTACATTCTGCGGCCGCTTGCGTCGGTATTTCCCGGGAAACGCACGCCGGCATAAAACCGCGCGGCTTGCTCGGACGTGCTTACCGCGGCCAGCAGCTGCCGGACGATGTTCCCTTTCTGCGCATCGGTCAATTCGCCGCCTTTAATCAAATAATGGTTGGTCTTGACCATGAGTTCGTATGGTGTCATATCAATTTCATCGCCGCTTTAATGTCCTCACTGACCGTGTCGCGCTTGAACGGTTCGATCAAAAGATTCTTACCGGTCATGATGTATGAGGGCATCACGCGGATGCCGTTCCAATAATATTCATTGTTTCTGAGCCGTCCCGTAGCGCCCGACGGGATGACGTTTTTCTTCGTCCGGGACTTTGTGATCATATTGACCGCCTTTTTCGCCACATCGCCCATCAGCATGATCACCTGCAGGTTCGGGAACAGCGCGAGTTCGGCTTCGAGGATCGGAAGCTGCGCTTCTATCACGGCCGGGTCAACCGTATAACCGGTTTTGGGAGATTTCACGGTGGTGGT
>Ga0209099_1000336_pt1 | contig 56260 bp, 39 predicted proteins | sample AD_JPNHW2_MetaG_FD_184430 | JGI IMG/M metagenome (GOLD analysis project Ga0209099, IMG submission 184430) | Active sludge microbial communities of municipal wastewater-treating anaerobic digesters from Japan - AD_JPNHW2_MetaG (SPAdes) (version 2) | ecosystem: Engineered > Bioreactor > Anaerobic...
GCTCAGAAGTATTTTTATTCATAATTATATGGGTAGTTCTAAAAATTTATTTATCTCGAAATGCATACAGATTGAAATCCGGAATTTATCGAAAAATTTAAAAATAATTGTATATTCAGAAACAACTTAAAATAGAAAATGACCATATATAATAACATAAAGGAAAAAATTATGAACAGTAGAAACCAAAATCAGATAATAATAAATTCGGAGATCAAACCCGCTCTTTCAAAGAACTCAATTACTGTTCTTGAAAAAAGATATCTTGTACGCGACAGGAATGGAAACATTATCGAAACTCCCGAAGGATTATTCCGGAGAGTAGCAGGCTTTGTGGCAGCTGCGGATGCATTCTATGGGGCGGAGGAAAATGAAGTAAATAAAACAGCTTCCAGATTTTATGAAATGATGGCAGAATTGAAATTTATGCCTAACAGCCCTACTCTTATGAATGCAGGGAGGCCGCTTGGCCAGCTTTCAGCATGTTTTGTCCTTCCTGTTGAGGATTCGATGGATGGAATTTTTGACTCTCTTAAAAATATGGCGCTGATTCATAAAAGCGGAGGAGGAACGGGTTTCTCCTTTTCGAAGCTGAGGCCTAAAAATGACATAGTAAGCAGCACAGCAGGAGTTTCAAGCGGCCCGGTTTCCTTTATGAATATTTTCAATTCCGCAACTGAAACAGTAAAACAGGGCGGAACACGCCGCGGAGCGAACATGGCAATTCTGAACATTGACCATCCCGATATCATGGAATTTATTCAGTCTAAATCTGATCTCTCATCACTGACCAACTTCAATATATCCGTGGCCCTGACCGACAGCTTTATGCAGGCAGTAAAAAACAACGAGGATTATGACCTTATAAATCCGCGAAGCGGAGAATCGTGCGGGAAACTTAACGCGAAAAAAGTTTACGACCTTATCACTGAAATGGCATGGAAAAACGGAGAACCGGGAATAATTTTTATTGATAGAATAAACAAGTACAACCCGCTGAAAAAAGTAGGACTAATAGAAAGTACAAATCCATGCGGAGAACAGCCTCTCCTGCCGTACGAATCATGCAACCTTGGATCGATCAACTTAAATAAAGTACTGAGAACAAAAGGTAAAAAAACAGAAATAGATTTTGATTTACTTAAAGAAGTTACCCGTGACGCGGTGCATTTTCTTGACAACGTTATAGATATGAATTCATACCCGCTGAAAGAAATAGAGCTGAAAACGAAGGCTAACAGAAAAATCGGTCTTGGAATTATGGGCTACGCGGATATGCTCATAAAACTCGGGATTCCCTATGACTCAGAAGAGGGAGTTGAGATAGCCGGACAGATAATGTCAACGATACAGAGCGAATCCAAAATAAAGTCCCGGGAACTGGCCGAAACACGCGGCGCATTCCCGAACTTTAATCTCTCTGACTATGCGGAAAGAGGGGAAAAGCCGTTTCGCAACGCGACTACTACAACGATCGCTCCTACAGGTACAATAAGTATTCTTACGGATTCATCAAGCGGAATTGAGCCGCTTTTTGCACTGGCATATGTAAGAAACGTAATGGATAACAATAAACTGATCGAGTCTAATCCCGCATTCGAGGAAGCTGTAAAATCTCTCGGGGATAAAATAGAATTCACAACTGTAATGGAAAAAATAGCTGACGAAGGATCGGCCCGTAACGTCAGCGAACTGCCTGACAGCATCAAAAATATTTTTGTAACAGCTCACGACATCTCGCCGGAATGGCATATTAAAACACAGGCTGTATTCCAGAAATATATAGATAACGCGGTTTCCAAAACTGTAAACTTTTCTCACACAGCAACTGTTGAAGATATAAGAAAAGTGTACAACATGGCCTATGAACTTGAATGCAAAGGTGTTACAGTTTACCGGGACGGTTCAAGAGACAACCAGGTGCTGCAGATATCTAATCAGCCTCAGGAAAAATCAGAAGAAGCAACTTCAGAAATATTCAGAGCGGTTGCTCCGCGCCCCAGACATGAAGTTACATGGGGTGCCACAAGAAAAATGAATACAGGATGCGGTTCGCTTTATGTTACCATCAATGAAGATGAACAGGGGATCTTTGAAGTATTCGCCGCGATGGGTAAAGGCGGCGGATGTGCCGCCAGCCAGACAGAGGCAATCGGAAGGCTCATATCTCTTGCCCTTAGAGCGGGAGTTGATAAGGAACAGATAATCAAACAGCTGAAAGGTGTGAGATGCCCTAACCAGTCATGGGAAAAAGGGGGACGGATATATTCATGTTCTGATGCGATAGCAAAAGCTATTGAAAGATACGCGGGTATTGATAACGCGAAGAGTGAAAATATATTTGCTGACACGGCAAAATATATAGCAGAAACAAACGGCAAAAGCAATGACAGTGTAGTTACAGGAGTATGCCCTGATTGCCACGGCCCGCTTGAGTTTGAATCAGGATGTTCCGTATGCAGAGGCTGCGGATTTTCAAGATGCGGCTGATGGATGCAGCTTGTTAAATTTTAAAATTTTCAGGCTGCCGAACATATCAGATTACCGGCAATTTCTTTGAGAGAATCTGAGCATTTAAAACATCTTTCCGGGAAGACTCCTAATTACTTGAAGTGATATAATTCTTTAAATTCATTTAACAGAACAATTCCCGGGAATCTTTGCCTTGCCCCTCCGCTCCGGGGTGCGGTGCAGAGGTCTGACAAAAAAAAGTACTGCTTATAGATTGCCTGATTCTTCAGTTTACTTTTATTACCTCAACCTTTTTCGGAAGCTTCTCCGTATTAAGCTTATTTATAGTTACTGCAGAATTCAGAAGAGGTTTTGAAAAACTGATGTTTATACTTGTATTTAAATCCGGAGCTACAATTCTGCAGTTTTTAAAGAAAATACTTTTATCTTTTTTAATCATGGATTTCAAATATATCTCAGCTTTATTTCTGCTTAATTTATGTATAAACAGAATTTTTTCAGGAACATCATCCACAAAAAATATGTTTTCAAAATAATCATCATTCTGAATTATAAGGTAGTAACCTTTTTCCTTTTCATCATAAAGACATTTGTAGACTTCATAATTATCAATAAGAGGGATACCTCCTGTCAGCAGTGTATATAATAATTTATAATCAGTTTTAAATCCCACATACCTGGAAAGATCGATTTTGTTTACGTCATCAGTGAGTAATTTTTTTTCCGCCGGATAATAAAAATACAATCTGTCCAGTTCCCTGTAAGCTTCAATTACCGGGCTTTGAAAAACATAATCAAAAATTGCTACTTTGTAATAACCTTTTTTATCAAAAGCGACCTTACCTTCTACGCGGAATTTTTTCTCATCCGCAGAACCGTCGGCAGTAAATGACGATGATATTGTGTCCGGAGATGAATGATTTATCTTCTGAATTGAGGAGAGAAAACTCATCGCTTTCAGATTTTCAGCCTTACTCAACTCCGGCTTCTGCATGGAAGAACATCCGAAGATAAAAAGAATAAAAGAAGATAATACAATAATATGTTTATTTACCATTTTTCTGTTCCCTGTACATTTTTAGTTTCTCGTCGATCGCTGCATCCTTCTCCAGCTTAACTGCTTTCTCCCAGTAGTATACCGCTTTGTTTTTGTTATCGATTTTTAAATATGTATCACCAAGATGATCATACACTACGTAATCGGGAATGCCTGCCTCGTCAAGTTTCTCTTCGGCGAGAAGAAGATTTTTCAGTGCAGCGACATAGTCTCCTTTTCTGTAATATATCCATCCGAGCGAATCAAGATATGCCCCGTTATCGGGTTCAATTTCAAGGGCCTTCTGCACGAGGGTTAATCCTTCATCAATGTTGATATTTTTGTCTGCATAAATATATCCGAGATAGTTATATGATCTTCCGCTGTTCTTATTATAGTTAATCGCAAGCTTCAGATTTTCTATAGATTTATTAATATCACCAAGTTTTTCATACGCAACTGCGAGATAAAAATAATAGGTTTCTTCATCATTTTTGATTGATATTGCTCTTAGGATATTATCCCTTCCGGCGCTGTTTTTTCCTTCCCAGATCTGTACCAGCCCCCAGAAAAAATAAGCACCGGGATTTTCCGGATCTTTCTTTACAGCTTTTAAAAAATAATCATAGGCCCTGCCGTACTTACTCTGTGTTCCGTATATGTATCCGATATGAACAAGAACATTGCTCTCTTTGGAAATACTGTAGTATTTATTGTAATAGCTGATTGCCATTGAATAATTTTTGTTCTCTTCGTGGGTTCTGGCTAAAAAATAGTATATGTCGCTGTTCTCATCGCCTTTCAGTCCCAGGGCTTTGTAAAAAAGTTTCTCCGCTGCATCAAATACATTGTTTCTGAAACAGATTGTCCCGGCCGAGATAAGAGCTTTGTATGCATCTGCCTTATCTTCACCTTTAAACTTAATCCTTGCAGCTGCGATATATGGAGCGATGAGATCCTCCCTGTATTTCAATACTGAATTTATTATTGTATCAGCTTTTGAATCCTCGCCGGCAAGCTCGTAATAAAGTCCCATGGCAACAAGGCCTTCGAATGTCCGTGATCTTTTAACTCTGGACAGATACTCCATAGCTTTCTCATTTTCATTTATGTAATACACGCTGCCGAGAATGTACTCCATGTTAACATCACCCGGAACTTTTTTCAGATAGATCATTGAGTATTTTTCAGCATCAGGAAGATTGTAATATCCGAAAGCTGAAAGAGCGAGCATGTAGACTGTGTTCTGGTTCGAATCGTTTAAACCGTATGCTTTGATGAAATAGGGGAAAGCTTTTGAGTTTTCATTTTTAGAAAAATAAATATACCCGATATTATAATACGAATTTTCAAGATAATAAGGGAGAACATCCCTGCTCTTTGATATAAAAATCTCTCTCTCAAAAAATGTAAGGGATTTGTCCGTATCATTAAGGTATTTAAAATAATGAACTCCCAGAAGATATAACGCGTATGGATCATCCGGGTCCGCTGCGAGATACTTTTCAATTACAGCAGCCGCTTCCTTGTATTCCTTTCTGTCCATCATAATGCCGTAGAGCCTGTTGTATGGAGGAAAATACTTGCTGTCTTTTTCTATTGCAATCCCTGCAGACTTTTCAGAAGCTGCAATGTCGCCCTTTAAAAAATATATTTCGGAAAGCTGGTAATAAACTCTTCCCTCTTCATGACCTGAACCTTTAGCTTTTTCAAGCATCCCGATAGCCTTATCGAGATAATTGTCCCTTTCTTCCGGTTTTTCACTCTGAAGTGCGAGATTCTTGTAGTAGAGAGCCTCACTGTATAATGTCAATCCATCCCCGCCGGATGCAGTATCAGCATAGAGATTTATATTGATACAAATAAGTAATAGTATAAGCCCGATAATTCTTTTCATTTAATATTTATGCCCCTTTAATAAAGCTCCGTACAGGATAATCCTGTTTTTCAATCTGTCAAATAAATAAACTGTTCTTTTACTGATCTTTTCAACCGTTCAATCTTTAATAATCCGGTAATTCCGGGCAATTATTTTTACATTTGCTCACATCTCAGGTTGCAATATTGTATCTGCATCCACCCATTTCCCGGAGAGTGACTTGAAGATACTATACCGGAATAAATTAATCTAAAATATTTTTTTAGCAGCAAATTTTTTCAGATTCCATTAAATCATTTGCAGCCTTTCCCCGATGATTTATGCTGCACCTTAATTTCTGACCGGACTGAACCCCCAGGCTATCTGGTTCTTTCCATTGAAATTCAATATAATTGTAAAAACCCTATTAAAAGAAATATTATCGATAATCAACTCAAACCAGATATTTTTTTAGATCAGAATTGAAATAAAGTTTGTAATATTTGATTTTATTCATTAATATTATATCTAGATGATTCATGCATTGCCGTATAGGTTGAAAACCGGGAAAAAGGACGTTCCGGAATCGCCATTTTATATCAGCAAAAGCGGATTAAAAATCAGCTTATTATATTATGTTTATCCTCTATACAAATATGTTACATGATATCATCAATTATAATACAACACAGCCATAATGCGAATGAATTCAGTTTATAATAAAAATCTTAAAATTCTGGCACTTGACGATGATCCTGTGGCGAGAGAGTATATAAAGATGACTCTCAAAGATCATGGCGATCTTTTTCTTGCAGGCAGCAGGCAGCAGTTTTTCCAGATACTGAATGATACCATACCTGATATTTTTCTTCTCGATGTAACACTCCCCGACGGAAACGGAATAGATCTCTGCCGTGAGATGAAACAGAATTCAAATTTTAAAGATTCATTTTTTATAATACTTACTTCAAGAAATGACAGAGAGACTATTGAAAAAGCATATTCGTCCGGAGCTGACGAATATATACGGAAACCATTCATTCAGTATGAACTTGTTTCAAAAATACATATTATAAAGCACATAATATCGGTTAGAAATAATCTCCAGAATGCCTACCAGACCCAGCTCGACCACAATATCCAGCTATATAAATTAAGTAATTTTGTTAAAAATGGAATTCTGGCGAAAGATAAAGAAGAAACCCTCAGAAATACGCAAATACTTCAATCGATGATAGAATTAACTTATATTGAAATTATTAAGGTGAGAGGCGGAATTCCGCTGAGCATATTACAAAAACAGATTGTAAAAAATACTCCCGTAATTTCATTTAAAGAGATAGAGAACGAACCCAATATTTTTAATAATATAGAACATGAAATTAAATTTTTCAAATCAAAAAAAAATGACCGCGAAATATATAATACTCTCTTCTCTGTAAAATTTAATAACACAATTTATGGCTATATCCTCATTCAGCGTCTTGACCCTTTCTCACAAAATGATAAGGAAATTATATCTCTCTATCTGGATTATACAAATCTTCTTAATGAAAGAATTTCATCTCAGGGTGAACTCTCGAGAAAAAATGAAGAGTATAGAAAAGAAATTGATATAATAAGAAGACTTGAAGTATCAAAACTTCCGGACTTTAAACTTGTCCATGGATTTGATACTGCTTTCACATTTATGCCTGCGCAGGAGCTGTCGGGAGATTTCTTCGACGGTTTCTTTCTTGATGATGATATCTACCAGATTATTCTTTGCGATGTTTCCGGCCACGGTATTGCGTCATCCTATGTGGGCAATCAGATCCGGACGATGTTCAGGGAAAAATCAGCTCCCGGGAAAAAACCATCCGAAATAGTTAAGGAGATAAACTCACAACTGGCAGTTGACCTTAAGGAACTCCGCTACTACTGCACAGCTCAGGTTGTGCAGATATACTTCGATACGAACACAATACTCTTCCTTTCTGCCGGGCATCCGGAAGCCATAGTCAAGAAAAAAAAAGGCATGGAGATATCTCTGACAAAAAGCAGAAGCCCTGTTATAGGATTGTTTGAAGATGAAACATATAATGATGAAATAATAAATATGGAAAAGGGGGATGTTCTCTTTCTGTACACCGACGGGCTTATTGAGGAACACTCGCCGGATTTTAATAACATGTTCGGAATAAAAAACGTAATAGAAAGCCTGAAGAAAACGGATGAAATGAACTCTGTAGAAGTACTCCACCACTGCCTTGGCGACTTTTATGAATTTAACGGATATCGTCCTCAGAGTGATGATATTACACTTATATGTATAAAAAAAGATTAACCATTTTTTTTGAAAGCTGTCAGCCTGAAATCCTCAATAATTTCTGATGCATACTCCTTGATTTTAAAAACAGCTCCGTATCCTGTAAGGTCCTGGAAAATGTCGACTACTCTCTTCTTCCTCTCCTCTTCGATGAAAAGCTTCTGAAACGTAACGGGATAATTCCATTCGTCCCTTCCTGAATCAATTATGCCGTCACAGAAATCTATAATATCGTGAAGCAGAAATGCGCTTTCCTTGAGATAATCGTTGCTGTCCTTTTCTATTTCTATATCCCGAATCCCCGACCTGTTCAGCAATAGGACATGATCCGCTATTCTCCGGGCATGAAGGCCGCCCCTCGGTTCAGCGAGAAACAACAGTCTGTCCTCAAGTGAATTGACACTGTTTTTAAGACGGCTGTCAGAGATCACAACCCTCAGTATCGGGAACAAATCTGTTGATAAAAAAGAAAGTGCGCCGTAAAGATGTGATATTTCAATGCCGCATCTGGAATGGAATAATATCTGCGGATATTTTTTTATCCTGGAGATATTTTCTTCGAGAATTTTATCAACCTCTTTGGTGAAGGTGTTCTCTTTCATCTTCTTTTTTGTTTCATAACGCTCTTTCAGTTTTTCGAAATTGGAAATTTCAGCAAGAATAAAACCTTCCATATTCATTCTGCTCTTTATCGCCGCAGAAAGCCTTTCATCAAAAGCATTGAGATCGAACCATTTTGGACTATGCTTCAGTGAGTACTCTTTGTATCTCTCCCTGAGTTTTTTTATGAGCTCGTTTACTTCATCTCTGTTAAGAGGCATCTGGTAACTCTCAATTTTTATTTTTTAAATGGTTATGATGATTTTTAATTTTGAGTTACTGATGCGGGATTGTCAAGAAGAATATGCCATTCGACAGCCTCAGGGACCGCCTAAGAGACTGCCCGTGTTACTTAAGCACCATATCTTAAAGGAAATGTTTTTTATTCCAACTTATCCCTCTCCATTACAGCTTACCTCTGCCTGTATTTTTATGGAGTGGAGAGGAGGCAGTGGACGGGGTTGAGCCTACCTGTTCTCACTTGCAGCGTACTGCACGGCTATCTTTGTCAGTTCCGAAGAATTGCCTATGGAGAGTTTTTCCCTGATTTTTCTTCTATGGCTCTCCATTGTGTTTACATTAATGTTAAGCCTTTTTGCTATTTCATTTCTTTTATAGCCTTTACCTATAAGCCGGAATATTTCAAGTTCTCTTCCGCTAAGGAGATATATATCTATCTTTTCATTATCCTGCGAACCGTAAATATGTTTTGTTGCAATTTTATTGGATATTGAACTGCTGAGATAGATTTTATTGTCCATTACAGCTTCAATTGCAGACACGATATTTTCAGCAGCTTCCGCTTTGGCGATATAGCCTTTCGCTCCGGCCTTTATGGATTTTTCGGCGTACAAAGTCCCGTCATCCATTGACATTACCAGAATTCTTACATGGGGGAATCTCGCCTTTACTGCACCGACAAGTTCTATCCCATCAATATTTCCTTTTAGTTCTATGTCAACGATTACAAGATCCGGTTCTGTTTCAGAAATTATTTTTATTGCGCTGTTAGCTTCTTCAGCTTCACCGCAAATTGTGTATCCGGCATTCTCTTCAAGAATGCTTTTAAGCCCTTTTCTTACTACCGGGTGATCATCAACAAGCACAATCTTCATTTTATCCTCCTCACTCAGATCTGTTCTGCAGCGCTGAACCCTGTGCCCCGGTTCATTATGTCGGTATATTTCCTGTTCTGCCTCTCCGGCTGGAGCATAGCGGAATGCCGGAATCCCATACACCTCATTTTATTTAAAGAGGTGACCCGGATATTTAACTGCGCTGACAATACAAAACCTGAATGACAAATTTATTAATAACATACACTAAAACATGAAACAATACTATTCAAATTATACACTTTATGACAATAACACATTCGTGTAATAATTTTTAACATGAATGTGTTATCATTTGCAGGATTTTAACAGTAACTGTAAAACCGCAATCTTCATTGCTTTCCGCTGAAAATTCGCCGCCAATCAGATCTGTTCTGTATTTCATTATACTCAGCCCCATGCCCTGATCTTTTTTCCCGGGATCAATTCCCGCCCCGTCATCCCGGACTGAAAGATAAACTCCGGGAGATCTTTTTAATGTTATGTATATATTTTTCGCGCCGCTGTGCTTCACCGCGTTGTTTACAGCTTCCTGTGTTATGCGGTAAAGCTGGGATGAAACAAAATCATCTCCTATATCAGTAACCCCGTAAGATTCAACTTCACAATTAATATTAAACATATCCCGTGTGCTTATGGCGAGCTGATCAAGCGCCAGGATAAGCGTATTATTCTGAATATTGACAAGCGGCAGTCCCCTGGTAATCTGCCTGCACACCTGTGTCGCTTCGCGGACCAGATCTGAAATTTCAGTTATTCTGCCAATTGCGGCTGGAGCTGACCCGTTAAGCTGAGTTTTTACGGTCTTCAGCATAAAGCTCACTCCTGTAAGTATCTGCCCAAGGCTGTCGTGAAGTTCATGCCCGATCTTCTGACGCTCTCTTTCACTGATATCTATTACTTCGCGTTCGAGCTTCCGGAGTTCATCCCGTGCAATGAATAGTTCAATAATTTTACTTATCCTTTCAGTTATGGTATCGAAAAAACTTTTATCCTTGCAATCGAATAATGCTTTGCCGCAGTCTTTATCCGTATTTGAATAACCGATTGTTATCTTACCGGTTATATTCCCTTCGGCTACAAGCTCACGTTCCAGTACTGCATCAGGATTTTTAAAATTGGAAGAGACATATTCTTTCCCGCAATAGGAAATAACAGCAAATGAACGCTCGGGGTAACTTAAAGCTTCAGGGATAAGGAGAACGGTCCTGAAAAGTACATGATCAAGTGTTTCTGAACTATCCTCCATTATTCTGGATATATTATACAGACAGTTTAGCTCTTTCAGGAGTTTCTCCTTTTCCAGAAGCAGGATTCTCATCTGTTCTTCAGTATTCTTGCGAAATGTAATGTCCGTAAGCAGGCCCTTAAATCCGCGGAACACTCCGCCCTCATACACCGGGCTGATTGATGACCTGAACCAGACGATATCACCGCTCATCTTCACCCATTTATATTCTTCAAAAAACGACCCTCCCGCAACAGGCACTTCAAACTGTTCCTTTGCTTTTGGGATATCATCCTTTGTTATGAACTCGTGGAATGATCTGCCTATTACATCTTCAGGTGCAAAATCGGTGTAGTGCTTAATGCGGGGGCTGATATAAGTCAGGATTCCCTTTTCATCGGTTGAAAAAATAATGTCACTGATATCCTCAACCAGGCTCCGATAATTCTCCTCGCTTTCGAGAGTTTTTTCGTGTGCTTCAAAAAGATCAAACACCATTTCAATTGATGAGAGAAGAACATATTCCCCTGTATTTTTTAGCGCATAGCCGTACCGTGTTATCTTTCTTACTTTCTCAACCATCTCGCGTTCAATATGCGCGGTAAGGAACAATACCGGAACATTTTTTCTGGATAAAATTTCCTGCGCGGCCTTGTTCCCGTCAATTTCTCCACCGAGGTCAATATCCATAAGAATAAGATCAATCTTGTTGTTAAGTGCAACATCAATAGCTTTTTTACCGCTGCCTGCAGCCATAACAGTATATCCATTTCTCTCAAGCATTACTTTATTTGCAAGACAGGTAATGGCATCGTCTTCAACAATCAGTATTATTTTTCTTTCTGGTTTCACGTCCGGCCCGCTGTTTTATCAATATTATTCCGTTCGGGATCAAGCCAGCTTTTAAGCAGTCCGTCAACTTCTTTAATTTTTATCGGTTTAGCCATATAGTCATTCATCCCGGCTTTAATACACTTTTCTCTATCTCCTTCCATTGCGTGCGCCGTAAGAGCAATAATCAGAACATCCGGATTCAGGACTCCGGAAATTCCGCTTCTGATCTCAACAGTTGCCTGGAATCCATCCATAGACGGCATCTGGCAGTCCATAAAAACTGCACTATAGTTCTTCCGTTTAAGCGCTTCAATGCATTCAATTCCATTCGAAGCGATATCAGTTTCATATCCTAGCTTTCTCAGCATTGCATTGGCTACAAACTGGTTTGTTTTATTGTCTTCAACAAGAAGTATAGATGCCGATTCCCGTTGCGCGTTATTATTTACCAGGCCCGGTTCATTGAGATGCCGCTGATATTTTTCAAGCTGCTTCTGCAGAATAATGGTGAACCAGAACAATGATCCTTTATTTTCACCGCTCACTACGCCGATTTCACCGCCCATTAGCTCAACTATCTTTTTTGATATCGCAAGCCCGAGGCCTGTACCGCCGTATTTTCTGGTTAATCCTCCGTCAATCTGTTTAAATGGAATAAAAAGATCTTTAATATGTTCCCCGGGAATTCCTGTTCCCGTATCGCTAATTTCAAATTTGAGTTTAACTGTGGTTTCATCTTCATCTGCAAGCCGAATGTTAACATCAATTCTACCTTTATCGGTAAATTTAATGGCATTGTGCGATAAATTTGTTACGACCTGCCTGAGCCTGCCGGAATCTCCGCAGAGCGAACATGGTACTGCATCATCAATACTGAAATTAAATTCAAGATTTTTCTCTATAGCTTTAACAGCAAGCATTTCAACAATGTCGTACATGGCCGTCTGAAGGTTGAAGTTGTGACGGTCAAGTTCAAATTTCTGAGATTCTATTTTTGAAAGGTCAAGGATCTGGTTGATTATCGCAAGAAGATTATCACCGCTGATCCGCATAATCTCAATAAATTTTTTCTGTTCATCGTTAAGCGGAGTTTCAAGAAGCAGGCTTAATATTCCGATTATCCCGTTCATCGGAGTTCTGATTTCATGACTCATATTAGCCAGGAACTGGCTCTTTGCAATATTTGCCGCTTCAGCAGCTATAGCAAAATCGTGAGCCCGTTCAAGCGCAGCTTCAAGCTGTTGATTTGTCTCAATCAGTTCATTCTCTGCTACCTTTCTGGCGGTAATATCGATAATAGAAACCATTCCTGAAGCTTTTCCGTTGTATATAACTGTATTTCCTTTCAGCGAAACCCATTTTTTAATACCATTTTTTGCTGTTATGGAAAATTCGTATGACATATTGTAATTTTCTGAAAGCTGCCGCATCAATGCCCTTTTCCTGACAACGGGCTGGTATTCAATATCTACAAAATCCCAGAAATTCATTTTATAAAGCTCATCTTCCGAATAGCCGGATATTTCAACTCCTACAGGATTTGTATACACCCAATGATGTCCATGGTGAATCATAATTGCTACGGGTGACGATTCCGTGAGGGTACGGAATTTTTCCTCACTCTCGCAGAGAGAATTATTTGTAGAAATAAGTTCTTCATTTGCCGCTTCAAGCTGCTCCAGCGTCGCGTGAAGTTCTTCGTTTAATGCGGAAAGCTCAAGATTTTTTTTCTGCAGTTCATCTTCGGCATGTTTACGTTCTGTTATATCTTCGGCAATTCCGGCAAAACGGAAAATTTTTCCATTCTGATCAAAAACAGGATGGCTTCTTGCCCTGATCCACCGTATATCTTTATCATCTCTTACTATACGGTACTCATACGCTGAAGGAAGACAGTCTGCCCTCATTTCACGATGAATTTTCAGAATCCTTTCCCTGTCATCAGGGTGAATGATTTCACTGAAAGACCAGGGATTGTCATAAAAACTCTTACAGGTGCGTCCCCAGATTTTTTCGTAAGCAGGGCTTATATATAACATTGCACCATTACTTATGTCTCGAAGCCAGAATAATTCATTTATACTTTCAGTAAGCTGGTGAAAATTTGCTTCGCTGGCTTCAATTTTTTTTCTGGACTGAAAAAGTTCAAGAGCCATTTCAATCGATGATATAAGAATATATTCTCCTGAGCCTTTTGTCACATAACCGTATCTTGTGATGGATTTTACCTGATCAACAATTTCTTTACCGGTATGAGAAGTAAGAAATATAACAGGAAGATCCCTTATCTCCAGAATTCTGCGGGAAGCCTCTGCGCCATTCATTCCGGATCCAAGATTAAGATCTATCAGTACCAGGTCAATATCTGCATTGTCTTTTACAGCTTCCAGGGCCCGTTCTCCACTGGAAACAGCCTGGACTTCATATCCGTTCTTTCTCAGCATTGCTGATTCCGTCAGTGCAATAATTATCTCATCTTCAACAATCAGCAGCTTTTTATTTTTACTATTTACCATTTTTTTTCCTGCCGCTGGCCCGGGGAGGACCTTCGCGGATTACTATTCAAGTTCATGCGCATTTTTAATTAATTTCGGCACGTCAAGTATATACGCAACTTCGCCGGTACCAAGGATAGTTGAACCGCTTAGCCATTGAAGCTTACTGAATATTTTACCCATAGGTTTGATTACTGTCTGAAACTCTCCGATGAGATCATCAACAACAAGTCCGATTTTTTTTCTTGAATATTCGACTACTACAACTTTCGGTTTTTCCGGCTCTTCGCCTGATTCTCTAAAGAATTCCCGCATCTTCATAAAAGGGAGAACTTCTCCTCGCAGATTAATATAATTTCCGCCTTCTTTAGAATCAAGTTCTTCTTTACGTATCTCAGTGCATTCCGTAACCATGTCAAGGGCGAGTACATAATATGAATCGGCAATCCTTACCATGAATCCGTCAATTATAGCCAGAGTCAGCGGGAGATGTATCCGTACCGTTGTACCAAGCCCCTTTTCGCTTTCAAGAAAAACATTACCTCGGAGAGATTCAATATTTTTCTTTACAACATCCATTCCTACACCGCGTCCCGAGATGTTCGACACTTCTTTCGCCGTGGAAAATCCCGGCTGAAAGATGAATTTATATAATTCATCATCCGTATATGCCTGATCCGGTTTAGCAAACCCCTGTTCTACAGCCTTATTAAGAATACTTTCCCTGTTCAGGCCGTCGCCGTCATCGGATACTTCAATCACGATACTTCCGGTTTCATGATAAGCATTCAATGTGAGGATACCTGCGGCCGGTTTACCGGCCTTCTCTCTCTCGGCCGGGGTACCGATTCCATGATCTACCGAGTTACGGATAAGATGTATTAATGGATCGGACAGTTTATCTATAAGGGTCTTGTCGAGTTCTGTTTCACCGCCGATTATCTTCAGTTCAACACTCTTCCCTTTTTCCCTGCTGAGGTCACGGACTACTCTTTCAAATCTGCTGAAAGTCTCACCGATAGGAACCATCCGTATCCCCATTGTACTGTCTCTTATCTCTTCTATGAGTTTTGACATATCAGTAACAGCTTTCGCTATTCCCAGCTTGTCGTCTGATTCGGAGATCTGTTTTACGTTTGAACCTGTTATTACAAGTTCACCGATAAGATTTATAAGATGATCAAGTTTCTCCGCATCTATTCTTATGAGTTTACGGTCGCTCGCCTCTCTCTTCTTTACATTTTCCTGTTTGCTCAGGGCCGCATCCAGAATGTGTTTCTGTATCATCTTCTCTTCAACAAGTATCTTACCCACAAGAAGGTCTTCCGGCGGTTTCTTTTTTTCTGCGGAAAGTTCCGCCTGCAGCTCAAGAGCTATTTCGAGTTCAGTATCAGTCAATGATCCTATCTCGCGAAGCATATCCCCGATCTTCATAGGTGTCTCGGGCAGTTCTTCTATAAGTTTAACATATTCTGCTATACTGGATTTCGGAGGGAGTATCCTTATATTGCAATCGTTCATAACGAAATCAAAAACATCCTCAATCTCTTTCTTGTTTATGCTGCTTCTGAAATCCATTTCAAATCCGAGATAACAGAGATCTGCTTTCATCTCACTGCCGTAAGGCATGTCTTCATAAACAGTTTTAATGTTCTGTATTTCACCTTTCTCGCCCAGATAACTGATAAATGAATATGGATCAAGTCCGTCTTTAAAAACATTTCTTCCGAACCTCAGAGATATATGCCAGCAATCGTTGCATACCAGCATCTCATCCGGATCTGCGCATGATGATTCCAGTTCAATAACAGTCTCAAGTTCCTTCTCTTTTAACTTTTCGGTTTTTTCAGCATCCGGAATAAAATTATTCAGACGTTCTTTAAGTACTGCGAACAGGGATTCGCTCTCATCGTCAAGCGGGAGTTCCTCTTTACTTTCATAATGGTCAAGGAGTATCTGTATAAAATCATGGCATTCAAGTAGAAGGCCGATTAATTCAGGGGTTATTATTACTGTTTTGTTTCGCGTGCACACAAGAAGATTTTCCAGGACATGCGCGAATTCGCCGATCCGTCCGAATCCGAACATCCCGGAATTTCCCTTAATTGTATGGGCAGTCCTGAAAATGGAGTTAATCGAATCTTCATTTGTACTCTCTTTTTCCAGCGCAAGAAGTGACATCTCCATTGAGTCAAGAAGTTCCCTGCTCTCGGTAAAATAGACATTTTTAAAATTCTTTTCGTTATTTATATCTGCCATGCCGCCCCTCCATGTTATATTTTCTCTTTATAAAAAGTGAACATTTTATTTAACCTGCTGTTCATTTCAGTTACCCTGAAACTTTTATCATGCAGATCCGCTTCACGCTTTAGAAAGAGAAGGAGCTGAAATCCCGCAGTATCAGCTTCATCTACATCAGCAAGATCCAGCGTCAATCCCGGGCAGAATTTAAGTTCATTCAGCAGAATATCTTTCAGTTTCACAGCGGAGTATACGGTCATCTCTCCAGTTAATTTTAAATGAAGATCTTCATTATCTGTTTTTTTTCTGATTATCTTAAGTCTCATAGCACACCTTCTCTTTTATCATCCTGTCTATACTGTAAAAAGTTTTTTTACAGCGTTAATAAGCTGCTCAGGCTGAAATGGTTTTATCATCCAGGCCCTGGCTCCAGCCTCTTTTCCCTCGTTTATCATATCGCCGCCTGCTTCGGTTGTCAGCATTATTACCGGTGTGTGTTTATAATTCCTGTCTTCTTTTATTTTTTTAAGCAGAGTAATTCCATCCATTTCAGGCATATTGACGTCAGATATAAAAAGGCCTATGATGTGCTCTCTCATCAGATTAAGCGCATCCACACCGTTAGCTGCTTCAACCACTTCGTAGCCGGCACTCTTCAGCGTAAAAAGCAGGGACTGCCGTACCGCATTTGAATCATCAATAACCATTATTTTTTTTGACATTTTTTTCTCCCGGTTCAAATAGTATCTTTATTATTAATATAACTTCTCAAAAAACGCGGATAATCATGCTCTCTGCGGGTCATTGGAAATTCCCATCAATATTAGATAATTCTTCTATGTTTAATATGTTCTGCACCCTGAGAAGTATAACAAACTGATCGTCAAGTTTTCCTATACCTTCGACAAAGTCAGGTCTTATTCTGCTTCCGATTTCAGGTACAGCTTCAATATTACTTTCATAAAGTTCTGTTACAGCTTTTACTGAATCGATGATAACACCAATTGGAGTCTTATGATTATCATCGTCAACCTCCACCACAACAATTGATGTAGTGGAGGTTACCTTGAATGATGTATTATAGAACCTGGAATGAAGATCGATAATCGGCACAACCTCGCCTCTCAGATTTATTACTCCTTTTAAAAATTCCGGGACCCGCGGTAATTTAAAAACCTGTTTATATTCAATTACTTCACGTATTTCACTCACCTGTATTCCGAAAAGATCTTTCCCGAGCAGAAAAGTCAGGTAGAGCACCAAATCACCGTCTGCAGATACAGTCATTTCACTTTCCGGATCAATGTTTAAAACATAATCTTCATCGGTTCTAATTATTTCTTCCATTGCTTCACCTTCCATTTACTTATACTTATCGTGCCCCGATTTCTACCGACCCCGCACCCCGGAGGGGGCAAAGATTAATTTCAACATCATACTTATACATCTTCTATAAAATCTTATCTGCTTTTGCTCCATCCTCGGGTGTAGAGCCTAGTTTACACACTCCCGGAGTACAGCACCTGCAATTGCATTGAGTGGAAGAATCTTATCAACCGCTCCAAGTTTTATCGCTTCATTGGGCATTCCGAAAACTACACATGATTTTTCGTCCTGCGCTATATTATATGCTCCCGCCTGTTTCATCTCAAGCATCCCGCGCGCACCGTCATCACCCATACCGGTCATCATAACACCGACTGTATTAGCACCGGAAAACTGCGCAGCCGACCTGAAGAGCACGTCCACCGATGGACGGTGCCGTGAAACGAGCGGGCCATCTTTTACTTCAACATAATATCTTGCCCCGCTTCGTTTAATAAGAAGATGTTTATTGCCTGGAGCGATAAGGGCCCTGCCGCGGAGAATAGTATCATTGTCCTCCGCCTCTTTGACTTCTATATCACATAATCCGTTAAGGCGGGCTGCGAATGCTTTCGTAAAATTTTCAGGCATATGCTGGACAATTACAATTCCAGGGCAATCCCGGGGTATCGCTTCCAGAAATATTCTCAAGGCTTCGGTCCCGCCGGTTGAAGCTCCGACCGCTACTATTTTCTCTGTAGTGCGCAGCATCGCTTTGCCGGTCGGGCGCGGAATTACAGCATCGGCGCTTAACTTCGCGGATGGTTTAATCCTGTTTTTCATTGAAATGCTTATTACTTTGACCTGTGCCGCTGCTTTTACTGTATCACATATTCTAATCTGCGATTCTTCAATAAACTGCTGGATACCAATTTTGGGTTTGGTAATAATATCAACAGCCCCGTACTCAAGCGCGCGGAGGGTAGTTTCAGCCCCGGCTTCAGTAAGACTCGAACACATAACTACAGGGAGAGGATGTTGAGTCATGATTTTCCGGAGAAAAGTTATTCCGTCCATGCGCGGCATCTCAACATCAAGTATAATTACATCGGGAAGTTCTTTCCTGATTTTCTCAGCGGCTATGAACGGATCTCCCGCCGTATCAAGTACTTCGATCGCGGGATCTGATTCAAGAATCTCTCTCATCACCTGGCGGACAACAGCTGAATCGTCAACCACAAGCACTTTGATTTTTTTCTGCATTAAATTCACCCTGTTAAAACAAATGTTACCAAATTAAGACATCGTCTACCAACGCACACATCTCACTCCAGCTCCCTCCGGGGGTGCGGGGGATCTCACTCCTTCGGTTTCCTGTATACTGTCGGGCCCGCGGGGATAAAATCGCTATTAACACCATAAAGAGTTTCAGAACTCCCGATGAAAAGATATCCCCCGGGTACCAGATGTTTATAAAACTTTTTAAATAATTCCTTTTGTGTTTCCTTATCAAAATAAATAATAACATTGCGGCAGAATATAATATCCATATCCGTATCAACATTAAACTTAGTATCCATCAGGTTCAGCTGTTTAAAAGTCACTCTCTCCCTGAGCGGAGGAACGATTCTGAACAGTCCTTTCTTCTCGCCCGTTCCCCGCATAAGATATTTATGCCTCATTGAGACCGGGATCGGCTGTATTACGCTCTCCGGGTAAATTGCGTCATAACCGGTCTGCAGAACTTTTGGAGAGATGTCAGTGGCGAGGATTCTGTATTTACCATTATTTTTCATACCGGAAAAATATTCCGACATTACCATAGTAAGAGTATAAGCCTCCTCGCCGGTTGAACATCCTGCACTCCATATATTAACCATTTTTCTCTCATTAAAATTTTCCAATGCGGCAAGATCCGGTAATACCTTTTTTACGAGAATATCAAAATGATCCGGCTCGCGGAAAAAGTCAGTTTTATTTGTTGTTACTGCATCAATCATTTTGCTGAACTCTTCTAATTTTCCCTTTTCGGTACAGAGAAAATCGTAGTATTCTTTGTACGATCTGAGCCCGAGAACTTTAAGACGCTTTGTCAGCCTTGAAATAAGCATAAGTTTTTTTGTCGGAGGCATTTTAATTCCCAGACGGTTATAGATAAGTGTACTGAATAGTGAAAATTCACTGTCACTCATGTTCACAACACCGGTTCCGGAAATTGATGTCTCTTCGCTTATGTTTATTTTACCAGGCATCTGTTTATTCTACCTCCTTTTAGCCCCCGCACCCCCGGAGGGGGCCGACAAGTGCTGATTGCAAAATTTTTTAGTGCCTAGTATCTCTCAAATCCGTCATCTGAACTCATATCCAGCATTACACCGCCTGCAGTTAATTCAGAAGGTTCTGTATTACCGAATTTTTTCTTCACAGCGGCAGGATCTGCAGTATGATAATCATGCTTCAAAACAGGTTTTCTACTTTCATTGCGTACAGTACCTGATTTATGCGTAAAGCTCATGCTCCGCCCATCACCATTATTTTTAACTTTAAAGAATGATGCTGACTGCTGGAGCTGTTCTGCCTGGCTTAGAAGCTCTTCTGTTGTTGATGCCATCTCTTCTGTCGCTGCGGCACTCTGCTGAATGCCTTTATCAAGCTGTTCAACTGCCTGGGTTACCTGTGCAATCCCGTTTGCCTGTTCAGAACTTGAAGCATTTATCTCCTGAACGAGCTCCGCTGTTTTCTGTATCTGCGGGACAATTTCTTCTATCAGTTTACCGGCTCTCTCTGCGACTTCAACTGACTGCACTGAGAGATTGTTAATTTCTTTAGCCGCGTTACCGCTTCTCTCGGCAAGATTTCTTACTTCACCGGCAACAACTGCAAATCCTTTACCATGATCTCCGGCACGGGCAGCTTCAATAGCGGCATTAAGCGCGAGCATATTTGTCTGTGCGGCGATATCTTCAATAACAGCAATTTTTTCTGCGATACTCTTCATAGCTTTAACAGTTTCAGCAACTGCAACTCCTCCCTCCTGTGCGTCTTTGGATGCTTTTACTGAAATCGCTGCAGTCTGTTTAGCGTTATCGGCATTCTGCACAACAGAGCTGTTCATCTCTTCCATTGAACTTGAAACCTGTTCAACGCTTGCTGACTGTTCGTTCGCGCTCTGTGCCATCTCTTCCGCAGATGAACTCATCTCACCGCTTCCTGTAGCAACCTGATTCGCCGCTGACTGAACATCTACCGCAATTGTGGTAAGATCGGCTACCATCTTTTTGAGAGCCTGCATCAGTTTATCCTGGGAAGACCTCTCTTCAACTGTAACCATAAGATTACCGGTTGCAATCTCCTGGGCAACACCGGTAATTGCATTCATTGCTTCAATAAGCACATTGAGATTATTTTTAATTTCGTTAAAATCACCGTTGTAGTTATCTGTAATTTTAGGAGGAATATCACCTTTGGAAATTCTATCTACATACTCAGCTGCTACATTCAAAGGCCCTATCACGGCATCAAGCGTATCATTAACACCTCTGACAACAGCTGCAAAGTCACCCTGGTGTTTTGATGCATCAGCGCGCGTATCAAGCCTTCCCTCTACTGCGGCCTTTGAAAGCATGTTGGCATCAGCAACCAATCCGCTTACGGCATCTATAGCCTGGTTCAGATTATTTTTTATCTCATTGAAATCGCCATGGTAGGTATCTGTAATTTTAGCGGGAATATCACCTTTTGAAATTCTATCTACATATTCAGCGGCGACATTAAGAGGGCCTATAACCGCATCGAGTATGTTGTTCAAGCCTTCGCCGATAGTCCTGAATTCAAAATTAATTTCATTTGTATTGGCACGTGTATCCAGTCTGCCGTCAATGGCAGCCTGGGTAACGATTGCCACCTCTTTCATCATACCTTTTATTATTGCGGAGATATTGCGCATAATTATAAATGTCAGTACTAAAGCAAAAGCGATAGCTATGACAATTAAGGTATACATAAGCACGGTTGCTGAATTAGCTAAAACCGTGTTTTCCTCAGATGTTTTTTTTGCTAATGCATTTTTTAGTTCAAACTGTCTATCTATACCCTCAATAATCACTCTCGCTGTAGTATTTCCTTCACCATATAAAAGTGCAGATGCTTCTGTTTTTTTATTCAGATTGATAAAATCAGTTATTTTTTTCTGCTGAACCTCATAATTTTTAAAAGCTTTGATCAGATCTGCATACTGTTTTCGCCCTTCATCTGTAAGGAGAGATTTTTCATATTCAGGAAGAAGCACTTTGATCCTATCATATAATTCTTCTGCCCGTTTAATAAAATTTATCGATTCTTCAGCCTTATCGGCAGTGATTGCATCCCTCAGGTTGACTCTTATTCTGTGAAAGTTCATACCGATCTCACCAAGTTGTCCTACAGGTATTGTCATACTTATGAAGAGCGCGGTATCTGCGTCAGCAATTTTTCTGATGTTTACCGTGCCAATGATTCCAATAGCCCCGGTAATTACCGTTACAACTATAAATCCGACCAGCACCTTTATTCCAAGCTTCATATTCTTAAACATTTGGTCCTCCATAAACTGTTATATTGCATAAATTTTATTAGTTCCATTTTTACTAAACTCCGTTAGACCTCGAACCCTTTGCTCCCCCCGGGGATGCGGGGGCCTGAGATTTCCGGGTGCGGCAAAGACCCGTTAAATACACTAGTGATACTGTCCCGGGTTAAGCCCCATTCCTGCCCGGATATTATCAAGCGACCGCCTCAGTGCCGTGCTGCATCCATCAAGCATCGGCTCGCCATGACCGAAGTATATTGCTTTAACTTCCCGCCTGCAGAGCCGTTCCATCGCTTTAATAAAATGTTCTTCATATGTGCTGTCTGTTGACCTTACTATCACCGGCGTATCACCGGAAAAAAGAACTCCATCCTCGGGACAGTACAAACAAATTGAATCACTGCTGTGTCCCGGCGCATGGAGTACTTCAAAGTTCCTGTCGCCCATTCTTATAATTTCGCCGTCTTTAAGAATTCTGTCCACTCCCTCGAGTGATCTTGAATACGCGTATACTTTCGGATTAAAAACTGTCTTAACATTTCTAAGCATCGAGGTGTGGTCATAATGATTATGTGTAAGGACCACATTCTCGACCGGTTTTTTCCCTGCACCGGTTGAAATTTCAAATACCTTCTCCAGAGCCGCAAGGTCCCGGCCCACATCAACCAGAGTGTTGACATCATCCATAGAGTTCCACGTCCCTGTAACCAGGTATACATTTGAAGTATAGATCATGCTCTTCTCTGTAAGATTATATATCTTCACAATACAATCTCCGTTCATCATCTCTTTGTCCCATCCGGGGGTGCGGAAGCTACCTTTCTGAATATCTGTGCATTGGGGACTACCTGCTCAAATAATCCCTCAAGTTCAACCGGCATCTTCTGCGTCTGCTCCGATACGAAGTAACCTCCATCAATAAGGTTTTCATGAAACATCCTTATTACCTTAACCCGCTCTTCATAAGTAAAATGAAGAAGAACGTTTTTACACATAACAAGGCCGAAGTCATGGTCCGCGGGTTTAAGGGAGAGAAGATCGTGCTTTGAAAATTTTATTGATTTTATCATCTCATCCGAAATTTTATAATTATCTGTTCCGTCGACTTTCGTGAAGTATTTGTAGAAAATATCTTTGGGTATTCTTTCAAGCTGGTCACTGGGATACTCCCCGCTTTCAATTATTTTCCGGAAGAGGTTGCTGCCGTCGATATCCGTTGCAGAAATCTTTACGTTCCTGAATATCATATTCCCCATATTCTCCCGCAGAATAATTGCAAGAGAGTAAGGTTCGGGCCCCATGGCACATCCGGCATCCCAGACTTTTATGTGCCTTTTTGTCCGGAGTGTGGGAATTGCGTAATCGCGGATCATCTCCAGCGTCTGCATGTCCCGGAAAAAATAAGTAAAAGCCATTCCAGATACCTTACTCCGCCTTGATTAATAACAATTCTTCATCAGAAAGCAGCCTGTCCACATCAAGAACGATAACAAGCTTGTCCCCTATTTTGCCTATACCGAAAACAGAATCTTTTTCAACTTCCGACGCGAAGTGCGGAGTATGCTGAACATCATTCAGCGGCATGTTTACCACATCCGAAACTGAATCAACAATGATGCCGCAGACAACTTTTTTTACATCAATTATAATTATAACAGTATTCTGATCGTAGGTTTTCTCATCGATCTTAAACTTGATCCTCATATCAATAAGCGGAATAATTTTCCCTCTAAGGTCAATTACGCCTTTCATAAAAGGCATTGTGTCCGGGACTTTAGTAATTTTAGGAAGGTTCATGACCTCCCGGGCTCTTCTCACATCAATGCCGTATAATTCATCTTTTATCGAAAATGTCACATACTGCCTGCCGGAAATATTTTCCGTCTTTACTGTCTGCTTGTTCTGTTGGCTTATAGCTGGCATAGTATTTCTCACATATAGAATTGTTTGACTCTAACTTATAGCTCTTATGTCAAATTAGACAATAACACGAATGTGATTTATATTTGTCACGTTCGTGTTATTTTGACATAACACGAACGTGTTATATGCAAATTTTACTATGAGTTCAAAATGGAAGGATTTACACAAATTTCAGCAGAAAAAAAATGAATCAGCGGACAAATTATATAACTTCATACTTTAGACTGGAAACCTGGCACCGGGCCTGATGAAGTTCAACGAGCAAGGTGTCACACTCCAAATTCAAGAATAAATTTTGTTCCTCCTGCGCGCTCAATCCTTATGCTACCGCCGATCTGTTCAGTGAGCATACTTACAAGATTAAGCCCGAAACCTGTTGATTTTTCAAAACTCACAGAATCAGGAATTCCGATTCCGTTATCCTGTACGACAACTCTTACTTTACTATCTTTCATCACAGCCGAAATATTTAAGATTCCGCTCTCTCTTCCGGTGAATGCATATTTCATCATGTTTGTAAGAAGTTCGTTCACTATTATTCCAAGTGGAGTGAGCACATTTACATTTAATACAAAATCATCAATTTCAGTTACAATCTTTACAATATCCATGTTTGGAAAACTTCCGATAATTTCCGTTGTAAGAGACTGCAGATAATCTTTAACGGATAATTCCCTGCAATTCTCTGTGGAATAAAGCCTGTCATAAAGCATAATCATGCTCTGCACCCGGCTTTCAGCATCCCGGAGGGAAGCTGCAACTGACGGATTTTCCTCCGCGGACAACTGCAGAGTCAGGAGTCCCTTGATTGTATTCATATTATTTTTGATCCGGTGATGAACTTCCCTAAGGAGAAGTTCTTTTTCCATAAGAAGATTTTTTACTTTATCTTCGGTCTGCCTGCGTTCGGTAATATCGCGCCCGATACCAAGCACTCCTATTAATGTCCCGTTATCATCAAACATTGGTGTTTTAATTGTTTCAAGAAGAACACGGCAGCCGCTATTCGCAAAAGTAATCCATTCTTCATTAATTGTGGGCTTTCCGGCCTCAATAGCCTTAAAGTCTTTTTCACGAAAAAAATCGCCAAGTTCGCGGCTTAAAAAATCATAATCTGTTTTCCCCACGATATCCGCTTCATCTGCTCCGAAAAAATTCTCGAACATTTTGTTGCAGGACATATAGATACCGTCCTTGTCTTTCAGCCAGATGAGGTCAGGAATACTCTGAAGGAGGGTACGCAATTCCCCCTCGCTGGCCCGCAATGCTGCTTCATTATTCTGTAAAGCTTTAATATATCTCCCTCTGGATATATTGTCAGAAATTATTTTCCCGATAAGTACTGTAGCAAGGGGATACACAGTCATTACCGGTAAAACAATTTCTTTAAAAACAGCAAAAGCTACACCTTCCGGAAGAGATAAAGTCATCAGAATCATAACAATATGGACAAGAATTCCAAAATACAGAAGATTAAAAGCGGATACTTCCACGTTGCGGCGTGTATATCTATAATAAAATAGAAGCCCGAGAGCTGAGGAGGATAAAATGACAAGAACCCCCATTACAGAACCTATCCCTCCCTGATAAATTCTGCAGATTACCGTCATCACTACAGTAATTGCTACCGATACAGGCCCGAAAAACAGGCCGCATAAACTGATCACAACAGAACGCCCGTCGAAAATAAGGCCAGGTCCCATATCCAGCGGGCGCAGCATCCCTATAACAGCAATACTGCCGAATAGAAACCCCTGTAAAACCGGTCCAATCCAGTTATTTTTCCATCGCTCACCTACAAATCCCGATATAACACTTAGAGCTGCAAGGAGTGCAAGATTATAAATAAGATCAATTATTATCATAAAATATTCCTTCTACTGAATTCATGCTTTTATTGAAAAATATATCAGCCGCAAGCCCCAAGGACGGGGGAGAAATTCACACATCGAATTCAATAATAAACTTCGTTCCGTTCATGCGTTCAATCCGGACACTTCCGCCAATCTGCTGTGTAAGCATGCTGATAAGGCTTAGCCCAAAACCAGTTGAGTGTTCAATATCAACCGTTTCAGGAATGCCGTTCCCGTCGTCCGCAATACTTATAACAACATGGTTATCATTCATTGATGCGAAAACAGCTATCAATCCCCTGTCCCTTCCGGTAAAGGCATACTTCATTGCATTGGTTATAATTTCGTTTACTATTATTCCAAGTGGAAATAAAGTTTTTGCATCAACATTGAAATCCTGAATATGTTTCTCTATTTTCACCTGCTCAATCATAATAAAATTTGCGGATATTTCATCTATAAGCGAGGGGAGATATTCTTTTAACGATAAATCCCTGAAGTCATCAGAACGGTACAGTTTATCGTAGAGTACAAGCATGCTCTGCACCCGGCTTTGGGCATCTTCAAGCGCAGCAATGGCAGAAGAGTCCTTCATCGTTTCAGCCTGGAGTGTAAGGAGGCTGTTTATAGTGTACATATTGTTTTTGATACGGTGATGCACCTCTTTAAGAAGAAGTTCTTTCTCTTCGAGAAGGTTTTTTATTTTTTCTTCATCGCACTTCCGCTCGGTAATGTCATTAAACACAGTCAGCATTGCCGGTTTACCTGAATATGTAAACGGTATTGCCGTAACGCTGACTGTTATACTATTCCCATCAAGGGTTTTAAAAATTTCCTCGACAGGTTCACCTCTCAGCTGCTTAGAGACTCCATTATTTATTCTCTTTGACACCAGCTCGAGGTAATCGGGATGAACAAAATCCATTACATTGAATCCGATCAGCTGACCGGGATATTCAGCATGAATTATTTTATGCGCCGCCTCATTCGCATAAACAATTTTTCCATCCGAATGTATTACAACACCATCCGGAAGTATGCGGGCCAGGTTTCTATACCTCTCTTCACTCTCACACAAGGCATCTTCAATTTTTCTGCGTTCAGTAACATCTATACCGACACCCATTAAATACAATTTGCCTTCAGCCTCAAACCTTACTCCGGTCAGAAGAAACGGGATGAGGGCGCCGTCTTTACCCCTGAGGAGCGATTCCATCGTTGCATACCCTTTATCCATTACCTGTTTTACAGCGCCGGCAACCGCATCTTTCGCTTCAGGTATATGCCAGTCGAACAGGCTGCGGTCTTTTATCTCGGACGGATCGAAACCGAGAATTGTCTCATGATTTTTATTCCATCGTTTTAACTGCAGCCCGGGGTAAGAGTAGAGGTAAAAAATACCGGGGAGGCTGTCGATCAGGCTGTTCGTAAAAAACTGTTCATCCCTTACAGCCTGTTCCTTACTCTGCAGATCCCGGTTAGCAGCGGTAAGTTCTTCATTCATCGCTTCAAACTCTTCATTGGCCGCTTCCAGCTCTTCCATGGCTGCAATGAGTTCCCCGTTAAGCGCGCTCAGTTCCTCATTCTTGGTATTTATCTTCCGCTCAAATTCTTTCCGTTCAGAGATATCTCTGGTAATTGACAGGATATGCGGTTCATTTTTCAGTTTTATAATACGGGCCGACATTAAGGCAGTTTTCGTCGAACCGTCCTTGCAGCGGAATAAAGATTCAAGATTTTCCACCGACCCGCTTTCTGTAAGTCCTTTTATAAGTTTTACCCTGTCCTCCGGCCTGGACCAGATATCTATCTCTGATGACAGAACACCTATAACATCATCTCTTGTATAGCCCGTCAGTTTTGTAAAACCATCGTTTATGTCTACATACATCCCGTCCATGCCGTTTATATTTACTGCATCAGGGCTTGTCATAAATGCAGCGCGGTATTTCTCTTCACTCTCTTTCATTGCCAGCATGGTGTTTTCAATATTCCTGTTAGCTTCAAATAGTTCAAATGCCATCTCAATGGAAGAGTTCAGTACAAAATCTCCCGAGCTCTTAATGACATATCCATAACGGGTTATACCTTTTACCTTCTCTACCATTTCCCTTTCGGAATGTGAAGTTTGAAAAACTATGGGTATATTTCTAACTGTGAGAATCCGGCGGGCAGCCTCTGTTCCATCCATACCTTCCCCAAGATCAATATCCATAAGGGCCAGGTTTATTGAGTTGTCAGAAACAGCGAGTTTAACAGCTTTCTCTCCGGAATTTACAGATATTACATCATATCCGAATTTCTTTAATGCCCTGGCTGTGATAATAGAAATTATAGCCTCATCTTCAACAAGAAGTATAGTTTTAGTAATGTCGTTATTCATTAATTGGAATCCATTCAGAAATTGATTTTATACATGTAAGAATATAATAAATTTTAATTAGATTAGCAAATAAAAACGTTTCGGGGCGGTCCCTGAATTCTTCAAAACACTGTACCCCCAGGCTGCCGGGCATGGACAGTGTACATAATTTTGCGGAAATAAAATGATTCAGGTAAATCAATGACCGGAAACTTAAAAATTATTGTAGACTCAATTATTGTCAGATATACTTATTGTATTATAACTGAATTTTAAGTATTTTAAATTCAGGCAAAAAAAATGAAACCAGCAGTAAACATACATATAGGGGATTACTACTCCAGCAGAACACCTGTTATTATTACGACAATACTCGGACCATGCGCGGCTGTTTGTCTCTTTGACTCAGAAAATAAAATAGGGGGGATGAACCATATACTCCTCCCCGGAGACAGCCCTGCAGAAATTGATTCAGGCGATTCCAGATACGCAATAAATGCCATGGAACTTCTTATAAACCAGATGATGAAACTGGGTGCAAACAGGTACAAACTGACCGCAAAAGTTTTTGGCGGAGCATCAATACTCTCCACAATTTCTTCTGAATTCGGCATGGGGATGAGAAACATTGAATTTGTTGTGGATTTTCTGTTAACTGAAAAAATCCCGATCACCAATTATAATTTCGGGGGAGTAGACTCCAGAAGAATTTATTACCACACCGACACAAATGTTGTATTATTAAAAAGAATTAAATCAAGAGAAGTAATTAGAGAATTCGTCAATGCCCGGCAAAAGCGCCATGATGTTGAAAAAAAAATACAAAAAGCTTCCTCTATCGTATTCTTCGACTGATGCTGCTGTTAATTACTAAAAAAGCAGACTTGCCATAGTAATACAAAAAAAATCCGTTTTCTTAAATTCAGAAATTACCTCAGATAGGCTCTATATGTTTAATAACATAAAGAATGCCTCACTCCTCCGGTGTAAATATAATATCTACTGCAGTTCCGTTATCTTTTTTAATTTTAAGCACTCCCCCGATCTGCTCCGCCAGGGCAGAAACCAGATTCAGTCCGAAACCGCCGGACATTGAAGATACAACGTCATCAGATACCCCCACTCCGTCATCTTTGATAGAAATACTTACTTCATCATTAACCTTAGTAACAGTAATTACAATTTCCCCTTCTCTCCCCTGAGGAAAGGCATATTTGAAAGCATTGGTAATAAGCTCATTTATAATAATTCCGAGAGGGAAAAGTATCTTGGTATCAAGCACAAAATCCGAAATATCCTTCCTGATCTTTACCAGCCCATGATTCTCAAAAATAACGAAAATCTCATCTATAAATTTTTCAAGATACTCTTTCACGGACATTCTGCGGTAATCTTCCGATCTGTAAAGTTTGTCATACATAATCATCATGCTCTGAACACGGTTCCGTGCGTCGTTAAGTGCTGTTACCGCAGCATTATTGTTTATTGATGACGCCTGGAGCATAAGAAGCCCGGAAATTGTATTCATGTTATTCTTTATTCTGTGATGCACCTCGCTAAGAAGCATCTCCTTCTCCTTAAGAAGGGAATTTATCTTTTCAAAAGACTCTCTGCTCTCAGTAACATCCCGGTTGATTCCCCTTCTCCCTGCAAAAATTCCATCCTTATCATAAACTGCACGGCACGCATGATTGATCCACTTTACACTTCCGTCTTTCCTTGTTATTCTGAATTCAATTTCATTTGCCTGTGGAATCTCCTCAACTTCACTCCAGCTAAGACATGGACTTTCCGAATCCTCCTTAAAAACAATTCTGCCGAGCAGGAGCGGATCATTCATAAATTCAGTATTTGTATAACCTGTAATTCTTTCACATGCGGGTGAACAGTAAATCATTCTGCCATCAGTACCGACCCAGAACTCCCAGTCGTAAGTATAATCAGCCACCGTTCTGTACTTTTCGAAACTGGCTTCGAGTTCCTTTCTTATCATTTTTTCTGAGAGAGCAATTGCTATATTGTCAGCAAGGTGCTCAATCAGATTTATAAGTTCCCCGGTAAACATCCCTGTTCTTTTATCATTCAGCTGTATCAGTCCGAAAGTATTATCACCTGTTCTGAGAGGTATAAGAGCTACGGATTCATAGCCCATACCGTTACATCTGTTCCTTGTATGCGCACGCCTGTCTTCATCTGTTGTCGTTCTCAGCAGATCTGTAGTGCAGTTTGACCAGAAGCTTCCATGTTCCGTGAAGAATGGTTTCGAAGGATCAAACCTTGCACTTATAATATTTCCGCACATGCACTCAACAACAGGATTACCTATATCGTCCCTGAGGAGCTGCCCCTTAATATCATAAGCGCAGAGTGAATTTTCCAGTTTTATAAATTCAGATGGAAAACCTTCAGCTTCAAGATACGGATAATCTTCGCCGTCCTTCATGCGTATACCGGCAGCTTCACATCCGGACCATTTTTTCAGAAAAGTTATAACCATCTTCATAAGATCATGCAGATCACCGCTTGAATTAATTATACGCAGAAGATCCATTATTGCATTCTTCTCATGAGCAGCAGTTTCGCGCTCAGTTATATCCCTGCTGATTCCAAGCAGAGATGTAATTTTACCGTTTTTATATATAGGAGTTTTTAAAGTATCAAAATAACGGATCTCCCCTCTTATACAGGCTGTTTCATTTTCAACAACAACCTTTTCGCCTGAAAGCGCCCGAAAATCATCCGATTCAAAACCTCGGATTCCTTTTTTAATATTTCCCTTAACAAACTCTTCACCCCAGCCGCATTCAATATCGGTCTTCCCTATAAGGTTTTCCGGCCTGCTGTTTAATCCCGATGCATAAACTTCGTTGCACATGACAAGTCTGAGACCGGTATCTTTAACGTAAATATAATCCGGAGATGAATTGATTATATTAAGCAGCATCTTCCGGCTCTCCTTCAGAGATGTCTCAGCTATTTTACGTTCGGTAATATCCGAGATAATGCTGTCATACTCGATGAGATTGTTATCATTGTCATAATGCGGCACTGGCGTATTTCTCACCCATGAAACAGACCCGTCGCGGCATATAATCCTGTGTTCAACAGGATTAAAAATTGCCTTATTGATAATATCCGACGCGAACAGAATTACACGCCCTCTGTCATCTGGATATATTACCTTATACCATAGTTCGGGGTCAGATGTAAAATCTTCCGGAGTGTATCCGGTAATTGCCTCGCATCCCGGTCCATGGACAGTCTTCACCGGATTTTTTTTGTCTATATAAACTGTGTACACATAACCCACTACTGAATCAAAGAGGCGATTATATCTCTCATCCCTCTCCTTTAGAAGCTCTTCCGCTTTTTTACGGTCTGTAATATCCTCTAATATCGTCGCGAAAAAACCCTTCATAGTAGAATACGCTGTGACCTTAAACCACTTGTTCAGTCCGCGCGAATAGTTTTCAACAGAAATCTGCACGCCTGTAAACGCCACCCGGCCGTATTCCGGGATCCGGTAAGGTTCAATATCCGGCATAATCTCGGAAACTTTCCGCCCTGTTATAGCAGCAGCCTTTAAACCGGTATACTGTTCAAAAGCAGGATTAACCTCAAGAAAAATGTAATCAACGGGATTTCCCCGTTCATCAGCAACAATCTCATGCAGAGCGAATCCGTTTTTCATTCCTTCAAACAGCTCTTTGTATTTCTTATCTTTTTTTAACAGCTGTTTCTCGGTGATTTTTTTTCCGGTAATATCCCTTGCTCCAAGAACTGATCCTGTACGGATTCCGGCCTCATCATAAATATTCCGTCCGGTAGCTTCGAACCACCGGTACGAACCATCCTTTTTCCTTTGCCTGAATTCGACGTAACCTTCACCGGCAGAACAAATGCGCAGGATACCTTTAATATCTTCGTCCCTGGTTGACGGATGGGCAAGTTCCGGGGCCCATGTCCCGACGAGTTCCTCCGGCCTGTACCCCAGGACTCTTTCATATGAGGGCGATACATATTTGAAAAAACCTTCAGAATCAATACGCGCCACAAGATCGACCATGTAATCCGTAACATCACTAAGCCTCTCCTCGCTCTCCCTGTGAAGAGAGGAATAACGGTCGCGTTCCGACAATGTCCTGGCGAGTTTAATATTGCTGTAGCTCAGTCTGGAAATGATATTTGCAAGTTTTATATTGAAGGTCATTGCTGTGAAGATCGTATCCCGGCCACACCTTGGGACACGGTTCAGGGCGTCGATATACTCCTCCTCATCAAAACCGTACCTGTGCGCCTGCGAACGGAACAAATCGTAATCTATAACATCGTCATCAAAAAAAAACTGCCCCACAAAAAGGTTACCAACATGTTTTCCGCCTACTTCAATCGGTGTTGCCATATCCCGCATGTTATTTTTGCATTTATACAGCTTATAAGTTCCGTCTGCTGTCCCGTTTGAAAGGACAGTATCGCTCTCTACGCAATTACGGCATGTGTCCGGATTTATCCGGTGAAATTTTGTACATATATCCTGCCAGCCGGATGTGACAAGAACTTTACCGTTAATGTCAACTATCGAAATAGTGATGGCAGTCAGAGAATAAAAATCATCCATGATAGACTGAAGCATCCGTATATCCACTATATCCGCGAGTTCAAGCAATCCTGTATCCCCGTCGGGGGAAAGAATGCTGTCAAGTTTGGATTTTACCATCTCCTCGCTCTTTCGAAGAACATCCGCCGATTTTTTTAATTTTTCATGAGACGCGAAAAGTTCAAACGCCATCTCTATTGAAGAGAGCAGGACAAAATCACCTGAATTTTTTATGACATACCCGTAGCGGGTAATCTCTCTTACCATTTCCACAATTTTCTGTTCCGAGTGAGAGGTAAGAAAAACAATAGGAAGGTTCTTCTCCTGAAGAATCTGGCGTGCCGTTTCAGGGCCGTTTATACCGGGGCCTAAATCTATATCCATGAGAATAAGATCAATCGAAGTATCAGCCATAGCAGCTTCAACAGCATTTCTGCCGTTGTTCACCGTTATAACATCATATCCGCTTCTTCTCAGCATTCTGGCTGTTACCAGGGCGATAACAGCCTCATCCTCCACAAGAAGAAGTTTTTTACTCCTTTCGATTTCCATCTCTCGTTACTCCGGGAATAAATCTGGAAGTATGCGCTAAAGAATTAATCTAAGTAAAAATCTGTATTTAGTCAAACTATAAATTAAAAACATATCACAGAAGTGACAGGCCGCGGCCTGTCACTTCTGGTTATAATTCACTTTTAATATCTACAAGCCACTTTCTGATCATGTCATCAATATCCCTGCGCTTAACCGGTTTGGAAAGGTAATCATTCATCCCCGCTTCAACGCATTTTTCCCTGTCTCCTTCCATAGCATGAGCAGTAAGCGCAATTATTGTCACATCAGGATTAAGCACTCCGGAGTCACCACTCCTGATATATTTTGCCGCTTCATATCCATCCATATCAGGCATCTGGCAGTCCATCAGCACCAGGTGATAATCATTTTTTTTCAATGCTTCAATACAATCATATCCGTTAACGGCATAATCTGATTTATATCCGAGTTTGCTTAAAATTGCAGTTGCTACATGGCGGTTTGTTTCATTATCCTCAACCAGAAGTATCCGTATTGAATTACGGTTAAAATCCGCTTCAGCTACACGCGCGGTTCTTCGTTTTCTTTTTACAGTTTCCTTCTGCTTTTCAACCGGCACTGTAAAATAGAATACCGATCCGATTCCCGGAGTACTCTCAAGCTCAATACTACCGCCCATAATTTCGGAAAGTTTTTTTGAAATTGCAAGGCCAAGGCCGGTTCCGCCGTACCTCCGCGTCATGGCGCTGTCAACCTGGGTAAATGGCATAAAGAGTTCCTTTATCTTCTCTTCATGAATACCGATGCCGGTATCCTGAATCTTAAACAGAAGAACCGCTTCGGAATCTGATTCATTCACAATAGAAATGCGGATTGAAACACTTCCCTGCTCGGTAAACTTAACCGCGTTATGGGTAAGATTTGTAACAATCTGCCTTAGACGGCCGGAGTCACCTTTCAGTAAAAGAGGTACATCCGCGCCGATCTCTGCTGAAAGTTTAATACTTTTTCTTTCTGCTTTAAGTGAAAGCAATTCAATAATACCATCAATAATATTTTTCAGGTTAAAATCATAGCTTTCAAGCTGAAATTTTTCAGATTCAATTTTTGACAGATCAAGAATTTCATTAATTATAGTTAGAAGGGTATCACTGCTCGAGCCTGCAATTTCAGCATATTTTCTCTGCATCGGTTCAAGCTCCGTATCAAGAAGAAGGCTCAGCATTCCGATCACACCATTTATCGGAGTCCTGATCTCATGGCTCATATTCGCAAGAAACTGGCTTTTTGCCATATTGGCAGACTCGGCCTGAAGCGCAAGTGAATTGGCCCTCTTTACCGAGTCTTCAAGCTGCCTGATAGTTTTGACCAATTCCTCTTCCGCTCTTTTGCGTGCGGTTATTTCCATCACTGAAACAATTCCTGCGGGCTCTCCCTTGTACTGGATGGAACCCCCTTTTAGTGATACCCATTTTTCACTGCCCTGCTTTGATATAATTTTAAATTCATACGGCAGTGGAAAATTCTTTGAGGCCTGGCGCAACTCGGCTCTTTCCCGGACAATAGCCCTGGATTCAGGCACAACGAAATCCCAGTAATTCATCCGATATAACTCATCTCTGGTATAACCGAATATTTCTTCACCCGAATGATTAGTGTATACCCAGCGGTTTCCCTGGTGTATCATAATTGCGGCAGGTGATGATTCTGTAAGATTTCTGAAAATCGATTCGCTCTCATGGAGTTTGTCTTCAAGAATTTTTCTTTCCGTAATATCATGTATAATAGAAAAAAGCACTTTCTTGGTTTTGATTGCAATACCGGCGGAAAATACCTCTACCGTATGGATGTCGCCGTTTGAAAGCTTGTGGGGAAAAATAAAGTGATTCTTTTTATTGGTAAATACCAGGTTGAGGTCATTTTTAATCTGTTCGGGGGTAAGCATATTAATTTCTGTTATCTTCATACTTATCAGTTCGTCACGCGTGTAGCCGTAGAAATCAACTGCTGAATTATTGACATCAACGATCATCCCGTCAGCAGGATCTATGAGCATCATGACTGCGTTATGCTCATAGAACATTTTCCTGAAACGCTCTTCGCTCTCGCGGAGCACCTCCTCGGCCTCCTTCCGGTCAGTTATATCCAGGAGATGCACTACAGTAAAAACTTTTTTATGCGCATCCGCATAAATTGAAATTCTCACTTCACAAATTTTCTGGGCTCCATCCTTTCGTATAATAGCCAGCTCATAACCTGATACTACATCATCACCTTTCTGGCGGGAGTAGTATCTTTCTGTTACAGCTTCCCTCTCTTCTTTATTTATAAATTCATAAAACTTACGGCCGGTCATCTCTCCTGAACTATAACCGAATACTTCACATACTCCTTCATTGACAAATGAAATGACCGATTTGTTATCGATAATCATTATTCCGCCGTGAGTATTTTCAACAATAGACCTGTAGCGCTCCTCGCTCGATATCAATGCGACATTAGTAGTGATCAGCTCTTCATTTGCAGTCTCCAGCTCTTCAAGTGTAGATTGAAACTCCTCATTTATACTTTCAAGTTCGCAGTTATACTGTTTCATGTCATCTTCAAACAGTTTTCTCTCTGTAATATCGAGCGCAGTGAATGTGACACCCTTCGCAGGATCATTGATGTTAACAGGAGTTGAACTTAAAATTATGTTAATATTTCTTCCGTCTTTACACTGCCACACTGTTTCAACAGTACCGGTTCCCTTCTCCACTATCTGATTATATCTTGCCTCTTCGTCATACTCATAGAGTTCATCTGATGGATAAAACTTTCTTGAGCTTTGATTTAAAATTTCCTCTTTTGAATAACCTGTCATTTTGCATAAAGTATCATTCGCTTCAAGTATCACCCGGTTTCTAACAAGGCCTATGCCGACAGGCGCTGCCCTGAAAATACTTTTTATAGCATCATCTTTTTCAATGAGAATATTTTCTGATCTTATCTGCTCGTTATACAGTACAGCAATAGAAAGCTGATCAGCCATCTGGCACGCAAAAGTTATTTCATCCGGCATCCATTTATGGGTTTTATCCACGTGCCCGAAAGATAAAATTCCGGCATTCCGGCCTGCTATCCTCACAGCAGGCATAAGCATTGAAGTTATATTCAGCGGATTAAAATAATTTTCAATATATACGTTACTTTCGGGATCATCAAAAAAATCTTCATTAGTTATATATCTTGATGAAGAAAAAGCTTTAAAATTCTTTTCATAAACAGCTCTTACAATTACCTGCCCGGATGAATGCTTTCCCGCGGATAATTCATACAGATCAACACACCTGAGGTTATCACCAGTCTCATCGAAAAGCCAGATACCGACTCTCGCCGCCCCTGATGCTTCAGCAGCTTTTTCTGTTATTACCGGAGCAAGCTGCGGGATGTTCCCTGAAACAAGAAAATGCGAAGCGGATACTTCAGATATAGCATTCTGCTGCAGTTCATACCGGTCAAGCGCCCGGTTCATTATATCTTCAGCATTTTTTCGGTTTGTAATATCTGAAATTATTCCCGTAGCACCGTGGAATACACCATCTCTTATGTCCGGATTGATATTAACCCTGACCCATATGACTCTCCCCGAAGATGTGACAGCGCGGAAATCAGTCAACCCGACATCAATACCGTTTTTTATATCAGTAAAAACATTTACTGCATTTTCACGATCATCATTATATGCGAACTCAATAAAATTTTTACTCTTAACGTCATCCTGTTTGTATCCTGCCACTTTTTCGACTGCAGGGCTTACATACAAAACCTCACCATTACTGTTAATTTCAAAAATAATATCTTTTACATTTTCAACAAGGGCCTGATATCTCTTTTCTCTTTCAGCGATTATATTATTCGCACGCTGAAGTTCGAGTGCCATTTCAATGGAAGAGAGAAGGACAAAATCCCCCGAGTTTTTTAAAACATACCCGTATCTTGTAATTGACCTGACATTCTCAACTATATCTTTTTCAGAATGTGATGTTAAAAAAATAACCGGGATGTCTCTATCCGCGAGAATTATTCTGGCAGTTTCCGTTCCGTCGATACCATCGCCAAGATTAATATCAGTAAGAACCAGGTCAATATCATGGTTACTGCTTACAAGCTGTACGGCTTCCTCACCTGTTGAGGCGGCAATAACATCGTAACCGTTTCTTTTGAGCATGGCACACTGGGCAAGAGAGGTGATCATTTCATCTTCAACGAGGAGTAACTTTTTCTTTTTGTCATCAGTCATCGATTAACCTTACAGTAGATAAATTCAACTCTGACACGGGCAGAATACTATAAGCTGATATCCAGGAGTGGACTTTCCTGAGAAATTCTGCAGTGCTTACTTCCTGATACGAAACCGGAATTATACAAAAATGTTGCAAATATGAGCGCACTTTAATTTTATAAAAAAAGAATATTTAAATTTGGAATTTTTAATTAAATATTCATAATTTAATATTCAGAATATACGAGTGAGCGCTCATTTGTCAATACTAAAACAGTTGGAGAATAAAATCCGGTTTTGAATACTGAATTAAATCAGCAACATGAACCTGATACCTCTACTATTATTATATGTAACCGGCGACAAAGCAGCCTCCTCTAAAATTTAGAGATCGCCCGGCTTAAGAAAACTACCGTAGACAATTAATTATGCGGGAATTAATAAACAGAAAACTGGCTCAAAAATTTAATAAATTATACCATTCATATTCTTTCAAAGAAATACTGAAATTTTTATTTAACATATATTTTTAAAACAACCCGAATTACATAATCGTTTATTTTGCACTAAAATATATGTTAAGGAACAGCATTGAAAATAAATTACTGATTATATTATTAATGGTATAAAGCGTGCATTACTAAAGATTAGATGTTAATGATTGAAACTGAGAGGATATAGAATGAGAATAAACATTGATGACGCAGCAAGAGAGTACATTCTGAAGAAAGGGGGAAATGTCAGAATCCTTATACAATCCTGCCATTCGGGCGGAGGCTGAGGCCCTGCACGGCAGGTAACAAGCCGTATCCCTGCAGTCTGCATGGGTAAACCAGTTGGAGCAATAGAAAAATTATACGCAGAACATGAATGTGATGGAATTTCCGTATGGATTGATACGACCATCAACGATAAATGCGCGGAGGAAATAAGTATCGGTTACAAAAAAATCCTCTTTTTCGGGGAGCTCACTTTAAAAGGAATTTCTACTCAGGTTTGTGTCAGATAATCAGGTGAATATTTATATATCACACTTGTTAATCAGTCTTGACACAATCAATGAGCAGAATATATTTTATCATCAGAAGGCACATCGTCACCAGGCAGGTCTTGAATGAGGGTAAGGGATTTTCTCGTAAGCAGCAGAATTCATTTTTTCAATCCGAAGGATACTATTAAAGAGGCATCATCGGTTTTCCACGACCTTAAAATTGATGCCTCACCTGTAGTGGATAAGGATGGAGCGCTTATAGGGCTCTTTACAAAATCGCATGTTTTCAAAGCGATTAAAAACGGTATGAGCATGGAAACTCCGCTGGACGAGCTTATGACAAAAAATGTTATAGCAGGACACCCGGATGATGACGTTGAAGACAGGTTTTATTTCAAACATGGTTACCTTCCCGTTGTCGAAAACGGGATGGCGGTCGGAATAGTAGCAATACCGGACTTCGTGAGAACATTTCACGACTGGTATAAAATGACCCGCAACATTACTGACGCAATTATAAATTCATCGCGAAATCTCATCATAGCAATTGATACAGATGAAAGGATTACCCTGGTAAATAAATCAGCCGCCGAAACATTCGGCAGAGATGTTAATGAACTTTCAGGTTTAAAAATACATGAACTGCTCCCTATAGTAGAACTCGGAGCTGTTATGAAAAGCGGCGAGGTTCCTCCTGTAATAAAGGTTACCCTGAATGAAAGGGCATATATAAACAGGAGCTATCCCATCTGGTTCGAGGGAAAAATTATCGGGGCAGTAGCAATTTTTCAGGACATACAGGATCTGGCGGATATTGTACTTGAACTCGGATCAGCCAGGGAATTGAACCGCGATCTTCAGGCAATAATTGAATCATCGTCTGACGGGATTTTTGTATGTGACGGCAATGCGAATGTTTTAAGAATAAACAAGGCATATCAGGAGATTACCGGACTTGATACATCCGGATTTTACGGCCGCAACATGAGAGACCTTGTGGCTGACGGCACATTTTCCCAGTCAACTACACTGCTGGTGCTTGAAAGAAATGAACCGGTAAACCTGGTACAGAAGACAAGTACAGGGAAGTCTCTCCTTGCTTCAGGCGTGCCGGTGTATGATGAAAACGGAAAAATTTTCAGGGTAGTTTCCAGTGTCAGGGATATTACCGAGCTGTACAACCTGGAGAACAAGCTGCAGGACACTGAAAAAATGACCGAGGAGTTCAGAAAAGAGCTTAACTATCTCAGAATAAGGGATGTTAAAAACATTGAAGGTATGATAATAAGCTCGGAAAAAATGAACAATATTGTAGATACAGCAATCCGCCTGGCAAAAGTTGACTCAACAATAATGGTAACCGGTGAATCAGGAACCGGAAAGGATCTTGTAGCCGGAATAATTCACAAATACAGTACAAGATCCGAAAAACCATTCATTAAAGTAAACTGCGGGGCAATCCCTCCTAACCTTATAGAATCTGAACTTTTCGGTTATGAAGAGGGTGCTTTTACCGGCGCCAAGAAAGGGGGCAAACCGGGATATTTTGAAATGGCAGACAAAGGCAGCCTGTTTCTCGATGAAATAGGAGAGCTTCCTTACGATCTGCAGGCAAAACTCCTCAGGGTACTTCAGCACAAAGAGCTTAACCGGGTTGGCGGGCAGAAGTTCAGAAGCATTGATGTAAGGATTATTGCCGCGACAAACAGGGACCTCCTGGATATGGTCAAAGAGAAAAAATTCCGTGAAGATCTGTACTACAGGCTTAATGTTGTTCCTCTGTTTATACCGCCCCTAAGGGAGAGACGGGAGGATATTCAGTTCCTTACTTCATTTTTTCTCAAGATATTTAATGACAGTTTTAGTATGAAGAAAAGGCTCTCACCGGACCTCGTGGATAAATTCGAAGAGTATTCCTGGCCGGGAAATATAAGGGAACTGAGAAACCTTGTGGAAAGGCTTGTCGTTATGTGCCCTGATGATATTATAACTATAAAGGATCTCCCCTCAACTATATGCTCAGAGCTTAAATGCCAGGAACCCGATAAAGGCATAGTGGTGAATACTTTAATGCCGGTAATTGAAGCTCTTGAAATTGTCGAGAAGCAGCTTATAGAAAAAGCATATCAGCAGTATTCAACAACAAGACAAATGGCGCAGCATCTGAAGATCAGTGCATCTTCAATCGTTAGAAAAGCGGCCAAATACGGAATAACTAAACGTCATTGATTATTTTATAATAGTAAAACATTGCTTAAATGCAGATCCCTACTACGGGGTCAGAGCCCGGATCTGTAAATTCAGATGTTTACCCCTATAAAAGTTAAAAATTACCCTCTTTTTCTGTTTCAATAATGAAACACTGTTTCATTATTGAAATTTTGTTTCATTATTGAAACAGAAACAAAAAAAACTAGCCACATTCTGATTAACTGTTTTACTATTCGGGAAGAAACCTCAATTAAACCGCAAAGAATTATTTTTAATGCTGATAAGCAGCAATTTCAAATCAAACTGATACTAAACAAAACAGATTGATCAATCAATACAGATATGCTGATTCTTTTAGTATTATAACCTCCTGTTTCATAACTGAAACAAAACCCATCTCCTCTTAACCCGGAAAAAATGAAAATCCTGTAATAATTTTTTTTAATCTTAAAAAAAATCAATCCGTAAACGTTTCTTTATTCAGCATTTATAATATTATTAACTCTTTATACGGCAATAATGAATATTAAAACTATTTTTTAGCGCTATTAAGCCTTTTACAATAAACAAATCTTAAATTCTGCCCATTTTTTAATAAAAAAAATTGGAACACAGAGATTAATTCAGTAGTTTCCAGATACTGAATTTTTTTACTTCATAAACAACAAACAACTGGCACGCAACTTGCGTTATAGAGATGTATGCAACTTTAAAAATTTGATTAAAAAATTCGGAGGAATTATAAATGAAAACAGGAAAAGAATACGAAGATAGTTTGAGAAAGCTTAAACTCAAAGTTTATCTCTTTGGAAAAAAAGTTGAGAATGTCGTTGATGACCCGATCATCCGCCCTTCCATGAATGCCGTTAAACTGACTTATGAACTGGCACAACTGCCGGAATATGAGGATTTGCTTACAGCAACCTCTCACATATCAGGCAAGAAGATAAACAGATTTACCAATATTCACCAGAGTGCAGCCGACCTTGTAAAGAAAACAAAGATGGAAAGGCTTCTCGGATCTCAGACCGGATGTTGTTTTCAGAGATGTGTCGGCATGGACGCAATGAACGCTTTATCAATTACAACTTTCAATATTGATAAAAAATATGGAACTGAATACAACAAACGTTTTCTGAAATATCTTTCTTTTGTTCAGGAAGAAGACCTTGTATGCGACGGAGCAATGACAGACCCTAAAGGTGACAGGAACCTCGCGCCAAACCAGCAGGCAGACCCTGATATGTTCCTCCATGTTGTAGAAGAAAAAGCTGACGGTATAGTTGTAACCGGAGCTAAAGCTCACCAGACCGGAGCTGTAAACTCACATGAAATTATTGTAATGCCGACACAGGCTATGAAAGAGGAAGACAAGGACTACGCTATTTCATTCGCGCTTCCATCAGACGCAGAAGGCATAACCTACATATACGGCCGTCAGTCATGTGATACACGTAAGCTTGAGAAGGGAACAATCGACAGAGGAAACCAGATTTTCGGCGGACATGAAGCTCTTGTTGTTTTCGATAAAGTTTTTGTGCCATGGGACAGAGTCTTCATGTACAAAGAGTACGATTTCGCGGGAGAACTTGTTGAAAACTTCGCATCATATCACAGACAGAGCTATGCCTGTAAAGTAGGAGTCGGCGACGTACTTATCGGCGCGACACAGGTTGCGGCAAATTATAACGGCGCAGAGAAAGCGTCTCATGTTAAAGACAAAATTATTGAAATGAACCATCTGAATGAAACACTCTTCTGCGGATCACTTGCATGCGCGGGCGAGGGAAGCAAACAGCCTTCAGGCACATATCTTGTAAACATACTCCTTGCCAATGTATGCAAGCAGAACGTAACCAGATATCCATATGAGATAGCAAGACTTGCACAGGATATCGCCGGCGGACTCATGGTAACCATGCCGTCTGAAGATGACCTGAATTCACCTGAAATAGGACAGTATGTTAAAAAGTATTTCAGAGGAAGAGCAGACGTGACAACTGAAAACAGAATGAGAATACTCAGGCTTATTGAAAATATCACACTTGGTTCTGCAGCAGTTGGTTACCTTACAGAGTCTATGCACGGTGCAGGATCACCGCAGGCGCAGAGAATTATGATCGCACGCCAGGTGAACATGGCCGAGAAGATGAAAACAGCAAAAAAATTAAGCGGAATTGTTGAGTAAAGAATCATTGAAGATAGGCATTAAATTCTGCGGAGGCTGCAACCCGTTATTTGACAGGATTGCAGCCTCGCGAAGAATCAAAGATGAGTTAAGGGAGAAAGCGGAATTTGTTTCTTATGATGATCCGGAAGCTGATATTATACTGGTTTTCATGGGATGCAGCGCGGCATGCGCTGAAATAAGCGGATTCAGCATGGAAAAAGCAAAAATTATTAACAGTGATTCAGATGCCGATTCTTTCATAATTGAAGTAAAAGGGACTGCGGGACTGTAAAATTTAATAAGCACCCGGGTCCGGGATACAGGAGGAAGTTAATGGACTGGAAAGATATTTATAAAAGCAGAGTAGTTACAGCAGATGAAGCTGTTAAAAAGATAAAGTCAGGGGATAGAGTTGTATTCGGCCATGCTGCGGGAGAACCTAAGGCGCTGGTTGATGCAATGGTAAGAAACGCCTCCTCATATAAAAATGTTGAGATCGTACACATGGTTGCCATGGGAAAAGGGGAATACTGCAATCCGGAATATGCCGGGAATTTTACACACAATGCCCTGTTCGCAGGCGGGCCCACAAGAAAAGCGATACATGAAGGGCGTGCATTATTTACACCATGTCATTTCAGCAAAATACCTTCATTATTCACGGAGAAGATTCTTCCTGTAGATGTAATGCTGATGATGCTTTCTCAGCCGGATGAACATGGATACTGTTCTTACGGTGTCTCTGTCGACTATACAAAACCTGCGGCTGAAAGCGCAAAACTTGTAATAGCTGAAGTCACACCCCATATGCCGAGAACATTCGGGGAATCCGTTATACATATATCTGAAATCGACTGCATAGTTGAAACTGATTCAAAACCGGCAGTGCTCAACTCTCCGGAACTTTCAGCTAATGATGAAAAAATCGGCCGCAATATAGCTGAACTTATCAGGGACGGCGACTGCCTGCAGCTCGGTATCGGAGCGGTACCTGATGCCATCCTTAATTTTCTTACAGACAAGAAGGATCTCGGTATACACAGCGAAATGATTTCTGACGGAGTTGTCAACCTGGTGGAAAAAGGGATAATCAACTGTTCAAAGAAAAATTTTCACCATGGGAGGATAGTCGTAACATTTCTTATGGGAACAGAAAAGCTTTATAAATTCGTAAACAATAATCCGTTAGTCGAAATGTTTCCTGTGAATTACGTAAACAATCCGGCGATAGTTGCGAGGAATGACAATATGGTTTCAGTGAATTCCGCACTTCAGGTCGATTTTACCGGACAGGTTGTTTCAGATACTATCGGCTACAAACAGTACAGCGGTACAGGCGGACAGCTTGACTTCGTAAGAGGAGCCGCATGGTCAAACGGCGGAAGATCAATCCTGGCATTCAGTTCAACTGCGTCAGGAGGAAAACTTTCCCGGATAGTACCTCATATAGATGAAGGTGCTTCAGTGACAACTCCCAGGACTGATACCCATTATATAGTTACAGAATACGGTATTGCCGACCTGAGGGGAAAATCCGTGGTAGAACGCGGTAAAGCATTAATAAAGATAGCTCATCCCGATTTCAGGGAAGAGCTGGCAAAGAGTTTCTTTGAAATTTACAGGAAGGCCATATAGCTATTCACATGCTGGCGGTTAATATATATTCCCGCCGCGCGGAGCGCGGCTGGAACCATTACTGACTGTAAAGCAGGGCTTACTGTAAAAAAAATTGCAAGTTTTAAAAGTTTAATAATATATTATATTAATAAAAGGAGTATAGTATGGGAATCAGAAGAATCAGGGAGTACGGCAAAATTCAGCCAGGCATCCCAATGGGTCCATTAACACTCAGGCTTCCATTTATTCACTACAGGTTTGAGATTGCAGATTACCTGCAGGGCCTTCTTATGTGTACTGTATGTCTCTCCATTATACCGATTCTAACCGGTAAACTGGGGATGTCATTCGAAGTCGCACTTGCGATCGTTATACTTAACGGTACACTGTATCTGGCTCATGTAACATTCGGCGATCCGGTAGTCCCCGGATGGGTTACACCTGCTATTCCGCTTCTTGTTGCCTATTGCGAAACTTTCGCACCAGGTGCAGAGCGGATGCAGGCTCTTATTGCTTTTCAGTTGATGTTTGGTATTTTCTGTGTACTCCTTGGAGTTACAGGAGTAGCCAAAAAATTTATCGGGCTCATACCGAACGCAGTGCAGTCAGCTGTTCTTCTCGGCGCAGGTTTTGCCGCGATAATTATGATTTTTACACCAGGAAAAGGACTTAAAAGTTTCGACGCAAATCCATGGACAATTACAATATGTGTCGGTTTAGCGTTTTATCTTCTCTTTTCTGAAAGCTTTAAAATTTTCAAGAAAAAGCACAAATGGGCATATTACCTTGGAAATCTCGGTATGATGCCGGCTCTTCTTCTTGCAATATTCGTCGGCCCGCTCGTTGGTGAACTTTCATGGCCGGATTATGCAGGAGTTACAATATTTTCAAGACCTGACTTTACTACTCTATGGCGTGATTTCACAATACTTGGAAACATACCATTTCCGAGCGTTAAAATGTTTTTAAGTTCCATTCCGATGGTATTAAGCGCATACATAGTAATATTTGGTGACGTTCTCCAGACTCAGGCACTCCTTGAAGATGCGCAGAAATACAGACCTGATGAAGATGTTGACTATAATCCGAACAGATCACACATCATTTTCGGTGGAAGAAATATTTTCATGAGTATATTCGGTCCTGACGTTTCTATGTGCGGCCCTCTATGGGCGGCAATGCAGGTTGTTGTATCTGACCGTTACAAAAACGGCCCTGCTGCAATGGAATCTATCAACTCAGGTGCAGGTTCCTTCAGATGGGGAACATGGACAGGATATTTCATTGCCCCTATTGTTGCATCAGTTAAACCTATACTCGGAGTAGGGCTTGCTTCTACAATGATGATTCAGGGTTATGTAAGCGTACGTGTCGGTGTAATGAAATCCAGAGGCTTCAATGACCTTGGGATAGCAGGTGTTGCCGGCGCGATCCTTGCAACAAGAGGAGCAGCATGGGGACTTGCAGCAGCAATTCTACTTGTAGTTATGCAGTATGCGGGAAGTAAGTGGAAAATGTCTTATACACCTGAAGAAGCTGTATTTCCTCTTGATTCACCTGAAGTAATTGCAAAAATAGTTGAAGAACATATGAATGCTAATACTCAAAGATAACACCCTTACCAGATGAACTGTCTCCCGTGCAGGTACCATTCTAATAAGTACCTGCATGGAGAGATTTAAAAGTTACTAAAAAAACAAGGGGCAATAAAATGGCATACGTTGAAGGGCATCCGAAGGACAAACTTGAAAAAACATTATTCGGCCAGATGGGATTTACACTGATTTCCGGTATTGCATTAATAGGCATAATGCTGTTTTTTTCTGATGACATTAAAGCCGATCTTTCAGCTGTGCTTACTATTGTTCTTGTTATTTCAGGCATCATGGGTCTGGTTCTCTACAAATTAAATCCTCTTGGATGGAAGAAGATTTTCAACAGGAAAGAGTTTGATATTTTAATGGAGCAGGAAATTAAAATAATTGATAAGCTCAAAGAACTTGATGATTCCTATTTTGTTCTTAACGATTTCAGCTTTGAACTATTTCATGTTGAGCATCTTGTTGTTTCAAAAAATGGTGTTTTTATTATAGGTAAAGTAAGAGAAAAGGGCAAGCTGAGTATTACTGGCAATACCCTCTTTGCCGGAGATAAAAGCCTTGAAACTCTCACAGGCACATTGTGGAGGCTTTCACACCTGGTCAATCTGATTACAAAAAAAGGATTCAACGGTGACGAAATTATGCCCAGACCAGTCATTGTACTGCCTGATGAATCCAAAGCTTCAATTAAAGAATTTAACGGAATAAGAATAGCAGGCATTGAAGAACTGAACGATGTTATTAAAGGAAAACTCAGGTTTGACATAGACCAGGATCTTGCTGAAGGTTTCGCATTCTTCATAAAAGAAAGATATGTGATAAAAAAATAAACTTATTCAATATAACAATGATAAAATCCTCCTGCTGTGTGGTTCCCATCAGGCGCAAACCGGCGGGAGCCGCACAACAAAATAAAACTGCTTTAATATAAAATCTCAAATAGAAATTCATCAAAAAATACTGATTCAGGAGTACAAAAGATGAGGGAAAAAAAATTAAACTTTAGAGAACTTCCTAAACGCATAAGGTCCGGCTTATCGCTTGTAATATTTGCGTGGATCTTTTTTTTAGTTTCCCACTCGGCATATACAGGGCAGGTCTCATTGGTTCATATTACAATGGGAATGTTAATATGTTTTGCAGTATTATCCCTTAAAAACTGGGGACGCATTTTAACAGTTGTATATGATACGTTCATGGCTGTAATGATTGGAGTTGAGTTAAACTACCTTGTTCAGACGGGTGTATTCACATCATTAATGCCTTTCATCATTAAAGGCGGAAGTATTCTGCTTTTTGTAATTTCATCAGCATGTTTCCTTACTCCCGAAGCCAGAGATTTTTACAGGGGAATAAAGTAAATAATTTAGTATTTTTTAATTTTATTTAACACTCTTTCGGAATATTGAGTATATTGTTACATAATAAAATTTATTCTTATTACGCGTAAGCTGATAACAGGTAAATTTTCGGATGAAGCAGGATGATATTTTCTAAAAGCTTCTCCGGTAAAAATGAATTAGCTTATGATTCAAAAAAGTATGCTGTCTCCGTAAGGGATAAAATTGTCTGGCTGTATTGCTGCAGATATTAATTCTGTTTTGTTGAGTAAGTTTTAATGGAGCAGATTGTTTCACTTGTTCGCGATAGCCATGAACTAGTCATTTCGGGAACCGCTAGGTATACAATTAATAATTTATACAGGAGTGAACAAATGAAAGGGAACAAATCGATAAAAATAAAACTTATAACAAAACTCCTCCCGCTGGTAATACTTGGTATCGCCTTTGTTACGTTCATAGCATACAGATACACCAGCAGCTTTATTAAAGACGAGTACAGCAATCAGGTGCTAAAGACAATCGTCGAATCATCAACGAATATAAATACATGGCTGAAAGGACGGCTTCTTGAAGTCGAAAGTATTGCCAGCACGCCGGCTGCAAAGAATATAAATAGAGATTTTGCGTCTGCGGACAAAATGAATATAGACAGGTTTCTTTATCTTACAAAAAAATATCCCGAAGAATTTGCCGATATTTATGCCGCAAATTCAAATTATGAATATCATACAGTTAAGAATACTAACGGGGTTATCTCCATGTTTAAGGGAAGCCTCAAAGGGAGAGATTATTACGAGTCTATAATGTCGGGCGGGCCTGCACAAATCACTCCTCCACTGATATCCAGAACAACCGGGCTCCCGACTGTTTTTATGGTTGCACCAATACTTGACGGCAATGGCAAACCCCAGGGTTTAGTCGGAGCCGGAATTCTTCTTAACTATGTCCAGGACGTGGTCAACAAACTCAAACTCGGAAACAGCGGTTACGGCGTGTGCCTTGCAAAAGACGGCCAGTATATAGTATACCCGGACAAAACCAAAATTCTGAAAGAGAGCATTCTGCAGTCACAGGATGAGAACATGAAAGCTCTGGGGGAAAAAGTCCTTTCATCTGAATCCGGAATTCATAAATACACTTTTCAGGGAGTAAAAAAAATTGCATTTTCATCCCGTGTCGCGGTAAACGGCTGGCATATTGCGATAGTCGTTGATGAAAGTGAATTTTTTTCGCCTGTTACATCCATGCTTATACCTATCACGCTGATATCTTTTTTTATTGCACTGCTTATCGGTGTAATGATAATTTATCTCTCTACGACAATTCTTGCCCCAATCAATGATATAGCAGAATTTGCAGACAAACTCTCTGCCGGAGACCTCACAGCAAGAATAGATGAAAAGCATACATTAAATGGAGATGAAACAGGCTCACTGTCGGGAAAACTTAACCAGGCAAGTGAAAACCTGGGAAAAATGATTTCCGAGGTATTCAATTCAGCACAGCAGCTCTCCAATTCGGCAGAGCAGCTCGCAGAGACCAGTTCCAGAATGTCCGAATCCGCCCAGACCCAGGCCGCGGCCGTTGAAGAGGCATCGGCATCACTGGAGGAAATCTCCGGATCAATAGAAATGATCAACACCAATGCAGGAGAGCAGGCTAAGACTGCTGATGAAAGCTACCGGGCTATGGAAAAGCTTAAAACTGATAATGAAACTGTAACCGAATATGCGGGCAAAGCTCTTGAAGCTGCCAAAAATACTACCTACCAGGCAAGTACAGGGCAGACCCTTATGCAGAATACAATAGAAGGGATGAACAGCATAAATGAAAGCACACAGAAAATTGCCGAGACGGTAAGCTTTATAAGCGACCTGTCTGACAAGGTTAACCTTCTTGCGTTAAACGCGTCGATAGAAGCTGCCAGGGCCGGTGACCACGGAAAAGGTTTCGCGGTAGTTGCAGAGGAGATATCAAAACTTGCAGACCAGACTGCATCGAGTACCAAAATTATCACGGAATTTGTCAACGTCGGGCTTAAGGAAGTCGCCAGGGGAAGAGAATTCGTCGACGCCACGGGTGAAGCATTAAAAAGCATCATCGGCTATATAGCCCAGACCGAGGATATAGTCAGCCGGATTACAGGTTCTGCCGAGGGACAGGCTATTTCAACCAGAGAGGTGCTTGAACATACTAAAAAAGTTACAGAAATGTCTGAAAGTATTTCTGTATCGACTAACGAACAGATGATGACAAACCAGGAGATGGCTAAAACCGTTGAACAGATTAATCAGATTACACAGGCCACTGCAGCCGCGGCTGAAGAAATCGCCGCCAGTGCCGGAGAGATAAGTTCACGCGCGGAGACATTGAGAAATTATATGGAATTATTTAAAGTCTGAAAGCCTCTAACCGGCGTAATATAATCAAACCTCCAACATTTAACAGCGCCCCGGGAAGATTTCCGGGGCGCTGTTGCTTTCCCGGACTGTATCTTTTTTCAGTCTTATGCTTCTATAAGTTTATTAAACCTTGTATTACAAGTGCAGTTATAAAAATTAATAATAAATCAGGGATAAGAATAAGCTGTTTAATTAGTAGAAGTATATAGAGTTAATATTTATATACTTCTACTAATTCACTGACTTCAATAACACCGGGGCCAAAACCAGGCTTCTCTTTTTTCTTAATCAGTTTCGCTTTAATCTTTACTCTTGTCCCCTGATATTTTTCTCGCAGTTCCTTTGATAAAGGTCCATCTACTTTGTATAGTTCACCATTCTCTGTAGTGAATGCAGTATATGTATGAGGCTCATTCCCTTTTACAGAAATCACTCCCGTCATCTCCCCCATGCACGATACCAATACAACAAATGCCAGTAGCGGTATTATTCTTTTCATAATTATTTGACTACCACAGTTAGTTTTACTCCATCCTTCATACGGAATGTTCTTTTTTTAATTCCGCTTCCAGTCGGCTCTTTAACATATATGTTCGATCCCCGGTTCATTGTACCCAGATAATAACTATTAAGGCCCGTGGCGGAATAACACCAGGGTTCATATAGCCATGAACTTGTATCATATTGGTATTTATAATTAAACATACTTATTGAGCCAAGATTATATATAATTGAATTTATAGTGCTGGTCATATAGGAATTGCCATTATTATATTTATATCTGCCCGCTCCTATGCTCCCCGAAAGAACGACAGCAGCGCCCCAGTTTCTCATAAGATCACCCATTGTAACATCAGGATCACTCCCGTTATTCGCATTAACTGCTTCAACTACATCCCGGTAATCGCCATATACACTCTTTCCGGAAACGCCCTGAACAATATCTCTAAACAACAGAGCCCCGCTATAATTTCTGGCAAGGTATGCACCAAAAGCATAAGATACCGAGTAGCTTATAATAGCGTCATTTCCTGAAAGCCATGCTGTAAGCGGGGCATCATCCCAATAATTAAATAACGGAAGCCTGCCATCTGTATTATTAGTTGAGCCCGTACCAGGTGTCCCGTAAGCAACACCTCTCGGACCATTAACCTGCAGTTTATCGGCAACAAGATCTTCTGTTACCAGAGAACACATTTCATTTACCCATGTATCTGTATCGGCTACAGCATGTGATACATTTTTCTGATAAAAATGTATCATATGCTGAAATTCATGAGCAAGTGTGGAGATTATCTCTGCAGGCATAGGATCTGTAATAGCCCAGGTCCCGGGTGTTGTTGCGAACATAACCGCATCCATATAAAACATTATCTTCTCATTAGAGTAGGATACTTCTGAAGATTTAAAATTATCCTTTGACCAGAAGAATCCAAGAACACCACCGGTTGTACTATTATCATTATCAATATCATAAAGGAGAATGTGTATATTATTATCTGTAGTGGCAGGAGAAATTAAATCTGTATAAGTATGTGTTCCCCACTCCGCGCCATAAATATTTGTCACCCAGTCATAGACATCATTCCCTGTGCCTGAAGCAAGAAATTTCGCCGCCATGGTGTTTACCATCGTAGTATCAACTTTGTTAGTCTTTGTACCTCCGGTAATCCAGCAATTATCGGCTACCCATATGTTCAATGTTTTCGTGCCATCAGTGACAACCGCCCGGCATGTAGCCTGGATTGTATCCGACGTCGATGTATTCATAAAAGTATTAGTACTGGTATTTGCCGTGTAAGCTCTTAAAGGATCTTTTGCATTGTTATCTATTGTATATGATCTTCTCCTCTCAAAGCCATTTCCAAGACCTGTATGCTTCCATGGATTACTGTTAAATTCAGTTATTTCCGGTTTACCTCTCTGAAGAGACTTGCTTAATGTTCCAGATGGTGTGCTTTCTGAAAATAAAGGTTTATCGATTGGAAAATCCTCATCATTCTGATCGATAAAATCTGCCAGATACGAGGGAGAGGTTGTATCTGCTGAAAGATTTGTATTTGTAAATATATAGTATACAGTCCCGGTATTATATCCCAGATCTATACTATAAGTGATTTCTGTATCTCCTGAAGTCTCGACCTTGAATACTTTATCTACTCCGACATATGTATCAGACTTAGTAACCTTAGTATAAGAGGGAGTATCATCACCGCCCCCACCGCCGCCACAGGCAGTAATAGTGAAAAGCGGCAAAATAATACCGGATATCAATGCTGCACTAAAATAATTTTTAACATTTTTGAATCTCATTACTAACTCCTAATAAATTTGCATTAAGAGCGCCATATTCATTTATTATTTTTATATTTTATTCCAAATAACTAAGGCGGCTATCCACCGTCAACATTTTTTTGAACATTGTGACTAAAATAAAGTATATCAGATTATAATATCTTTTCTTCGATACTTTGTAACGGCACAAAGTATCCAAAAGCCGCCATGCCGGTATCCTGATTTTTTCTATCAGGTTTTATACCGGCATTACCGGAAAATTGGCGTTCCTTAATCGGAACGTTTCTTTTTAGTTTTACCTTGTTAGAGGCAGCGTAAAGAACTTGCGGAGATTATTAAAAAAGATTTAACCATCGACGAAATCGCGAAGAAACTCCGCACCAGCCCGGAGACCGTCCGACGGTACATTCAGAAATACGGACTTTAACCAACCTTATATTCATTGTTTAAAATTTAATCTTTACTTGACTGAATATCTCATTTTTGAGATATATAAAATACCAAGTAGAATTAACAGAAGAAGCAGACGAATTCCTTGAATCTTTGCCTCATAAAATGGAAGCGAAGGCCAGAAGAGCTATTGATTTATTAAAAGAATTTGGTTATTTACTTTCGGAACCTCATTCAAAGAAATTAAACTCCGTGGGAGATCTGCATGAATTGAGAGCAAAGTTAGGAACTGATACTTGCAGGTTGTTTTATTTTTTCTGGAAAGAAAAAATATATAATAACTTCTGGTTATATGAAAAAAGATAATAAAACAGATGTTAATCAAATCGATAAAGCAGTTAGAATAATGAAAGAATTTAAGGAGCAGGAAGATGAAAAAAATTAAAACAACAAATTCAGATATATTACTTAAAGAGCGGTTAAAGGATAAAGAATTTAAGAAAGAGTATGATGCTCTTGAAGAGGAATTCCTAATCGCTAAAGAAATTATAAAAATGAGAATAGCAGCGAATATGACTCAAAAAGAATTAGCTGAAAAAGCGGGAACGTCTCAATCTGCGATTGCCAGAATTGAGTCTGGTAGTTACGAAAACTTATCTCTTGCATCTCTGCGTAAAATTGGAAAAGTTTTCGGAGCAAAGCCGGAAATCCATTTTAAAAAAGTTAAGGTGAGTTAAATGATTACGGAAAAGGAAATCGAAACTATAAATACCCCGCGACGATACATTCAGAAATACGAACATTAAACACCATGAAGACGGGATATAAATGGAAACATAAATTATTAATACTTGAAAAATTCTATATTATAATTATAATGTAATATAGAGAGTTACTTAATCAGTCTGAAAAAATGCAGGCCGACGACAGCGGGCCATTAAAATCATTCTTGACGCCATGATCGCCAAGCGGAAAATTAAGTATATCATTTCAACAGGGGTTATGTAAATGCAAGTATCAGTTACCAAAGACGAGCTTTATATTATGATTAAAAAAGCGGTGAAGGACGTCATTCACGAGGAAAAAATAGACTTGTTCCTTAAAAAGACTTCTAGTGTTTCGCCTGAAGAAATGACTGACATCGTCAAACTTTACGGGAAACCGAAAAAACGCAAAGCCGTTCGCAGGGTTACGCTGGATATATGAGCTGGTCTATAGAGTATTCTAAAGACTCCCAGAAATTTCTTGATAAACACCAGGACATCGAAGAGATACTAATCAATGAAATCAAAAAATTTCTCCTGAAACTCAAAGGAGAAAAAGTCAGTATCAACCTTAAAAAGCTTCAAGGAGTCTGGGAAGGCTACCATCGAATCCGTAAAGGGAAAATTCGTATCATCTTTTACCTTGATTATCCAGACTGCGTCGTGTATATCGACACAATCGACTTCAGAGGAGACGTCTACAAATAACCCCACCCATCAGCGGTAAAAAACGCCAACTCACTGACCGCATAAATTTGAAGTAAGCACAAACTCATCTCTACATCGCATAATTACCGCAATACGGGCTCCTGAACGTTCGCCGCAAATTTGCCTCCGGCAAACTTCGTATAGCTACGCAATTATTCGATATGGAGTACTTTTATACTGTACTAGAACTTTTAAATATTGAATTTATTCTTGGTTGTATAATCCAGACACCGACAGGAAATAACCAAAGTAAAATTATTTCTTTTTTATAATCGTTAAATTTAACGTTTCGTTTTAATTCCACAGTTGCTAATGCGTTTGCAATAATTATTATCATAACAAAAAATATGGCTAACGCTAAATAATTATAAAAATCAAAAAATATTTTATAGTTATTATTAATAATAACTTTATAATCTTTTAAAATATAGTTCAAAAAATAGTTACTTAAACCAATAATAGACAGAAAACTTATTATTAACTTATTACGAGTTGCATTCAATTTAATCTCATCAAAAAGTAAAAAACCTGTCACCACTAGCCAGAGCATAAAACCAACAACAAATATAAACGTTCTATATATAAAACCAAACTCTAATAAACCCATTATTGTCGGAAGAATAAATAACAAAAGAAACAATTGCCAGTGCTTCATTTTTAAAATAAATTTCATTTAATAACTTCACCTAATTTTTATTTTGTAATTTCGTATATACCTGAATCGTTAAGTCTATCACCACTTTTAATTAAAAACTTTTCTTCCGTTTTTTTATTTTCAAAATTCCATATATTAGTTTCTTTTTGTTGAGTTGAATTTCTACCGACGTCACCCTTACCTAGAGATACACCAACACCGCCTGTATACCATGATGCACCGGATTCTTCTGAAGTACCACTTTTTGAAAATTTAATAATACATGAAACATCCACAGCTGATTTATATTTAAAAAATGTTTCTTTAGCATCATTAAAATCTAAAAAATCACCCCCAAAACCAACATATCCCTGAGGCCCACCTGTAATAGACGCCCCAAGACCTTCTGATGTACCTTTATATGGTATAATTTCGTCTGTTATGATATGGGTAAAACGACCAGAATTTTCATTTAATATATCTTTATGTTCAGTTATTTCAACATAACCATTTGCTTCACTAATACCGAATATCGGTGTTTTTATTCCGTAATCAGTTTCTACGCCAGCAATTGTGTAACCCTTTTCAACTTTTAAAAAAGACAAATCAATCTTGTCATTAAGATGTATTTTATCTAAATTCTCAATGTCTGGATTAGCATTTTTTATATCCTCTAATGTTACATCCATATTATATTGCTGATTAATTTTATCTCTAATATTTTTAAGATTTTTATCACCTTCTTCAACTAACCAATAAGGTGAACCCTCACCTTTAAACGATTCCACTAACCTCGGTACAACCGCACTACCTGCACCAGTAATAAGATTGTTCGCCTTTTCTGTGCCATTAATCAAAGTCGAAGAACCTGCATTGGATGTATTCCAGCTGGCTACGCCAATATAATTCGGAGTTGTATTCGCTGTTTCTGAAAATCTGTTCCACAAGTTCTCTGCCTGGTTTCCTCTTGAATAAGCAAGGTCCCTCTGCTGTGTATCGCTGAGCTCTAAACCATTTGTTGTATTATCTTTTCTCTGGGCTTCGGTGAATAAAGAATTCATTATATCTCCACCCTGGGATATATCTGTACCTTGAGTGTTGAGATAAGTCTGATTACCATTCTCGTCATAACATGCGGCATACTGATTTGTTAGATTATCTGTTTCACTTCCCTGATACAGATTTACATGTGATATATCTCCGTCTTCAACTCCGTCACTTTTCTGTACAAGTTCAGAAATCTCATTTGCTGCACCTTCCAGTGACGCAGCATCTTTCTCCAGAGCCTTGTCTACGCCTTCTCTCAATGCTTTGTTCTCTGCAATAGCAACGATTGTTAATACATCCTTACGGGCATTGACTACAGCTTCAAGTGTTCCCGCCATTCCAAGTTCACTGTCTACGCCTACATCTACGGCCTTTACCACACCCTCAGTAATGGAGTAAGCAATCATTGAACCTTTTTCTACTGCTTTGGCTGTGTTGATCACTGTGCCGTCAGGATTAGTTATAAGATCAATCGTCGCTTTATCGACTGTAAAC
>Ga0209099_1000338_pt1 | contig 56213 bp, 46 predicted proteins | sample AD_JPNHW2_MetaG_FD_184430 | JGI IMG/M metagenome (GOLD analysis project Ga0209099, IMG submission 184430) | Active sludge microbial communities of municipal wastewater-treating anaerobic digesters from Japan - AD_JPNHW2_MetaG (SPAdes) (version 2) | ecosystem: Engineered > Bioreactor > Anaerobic...
AAACAACTAACTGGGCTCATGATGGCCTCGTCATTACTCGCCGTGGCGAGCGCTGCTCTAACCAACTGAGCTATATGCCCAAAAAGGAAACAACTAACTGGGCTCATGATGGCCTCGTCATTACTCGCCGTGGCGAGCGCTGCTCTAACCAACTGAGCTATATGCCCAAAAAGGAAACAACTAACTGGGCTCATGATGGCCTCGTCATTACTCGTCCGCCACGGCGGACGGGCGCTGCTCTAACCTCCGCCATCCGCCCAATCGGCGGAGGCGGATGAGCTATATGCCCAAAAATTCAAAAGCACACTAATATAACAAATTTTAAAAAAAATTACCAGATAAGTTTATTTGCCAAATTGAGGAAAACTTGTTTTGAACTGGTCCAATTTATTCAAATCAAATCTTGTGTTATCAACCGGGATATTTTTTTTCGGGAACCCGACCAGCTGCCAAGACTTACCCACTAAAAAAAATAAAGCATAACCAATTACCCCCAAGAGCAAAACAATTAGCGCTAGCGAGGTGATTAAATACTTCAAATCTCCCTGATTTATTTTGTTTGCTGAATTAATTGGCATTTTTATCATTTACATAAATCTTACCGTTAGCATTCATCAGATACATCCCCCTGTTTATGTTGTTGAGCGCCCCCTCATCTTGTTTATCAATATTAAAAGAATCTAGTTTAATAAAATAAGGCAAATCGGACAGGTCGGCTAGGAACTGTTTAATATTGGGTAAATTGCCGGTTAAACTGAGGCGAAAACTTTGGCTTGCCGGCTCATTACCAGAGGCAGGGTTCAATATTTCAAAACTGATAGTAGTCAATACCTGCGAAGACTTTCCTAAGTCTTGGATACGAGCCTGAACATTAATTAAGTCGTCTGGCGTCGGCAATAAATTATTCAAAGCATTGCTATCAACTATTATGTTTTTTTTCTGGTCTAATAATAAATTATAAGTTTTTAGAAAGGCTTGGTCTAGGAGAGCCTGAGTTCTTATGGTTTCCACTTTGTTGGCCAATTTATCAGCATCTTTGGACACAAAAAAAATAACTAGAATACATACTACCAGAATAAGGACGCCTATGCCAACTATTTTGATTATTTTTTTCTTATATTCGTCATTCATGCCATTGTTTTTTAGGGTTTTTCTAGGATATAATATATCTGACTATTCCTTCATTATAATGGCTATTATTTTTTTTATCAACCTATGAGCGACGCTCCGTTGCTTCATGCCCTAAATATTATTCTGGGAGAACAACGCCTCAAGTTGTTAACTTGGGTGCTTAAGGATAAATTAACCCTGAATGATTGTTGGCTTAATCTGGCCGAACTCACCAAGGACAGCGGAATGGAAAGCAAGAAAGCTCTCTTCCCTATTGACAAAGAATACTCCAAACTAGCAGATACTCATATTGAACTCACTACAATAAATGATCCTAATTATCCGTCTTATTTAAAAGAAATCCCCTTTCCGCCTTTGGGTCTTTATACCCAAGGATTACCATTGCCACAAAATTTTAATTTGAACTTAGCTATAGTTGGTACCAGAAAAATGTCTGCTTATGGCGAAACTATTATCAAAAAATTTGTTCCCGCCCTTGCCAAAAACCATATTAATATCATAAGCGGTTTGGCTTTGGGAGTTGATTCATACGCTCACCGTGAAACTTTAAAGTCTAATGGCTACACTGTAGCCGTACTCGGTTCCGGTTTGCATGGTATTGCCCCTCTTACCAACACCTCTCTAGCAGAAGAGATTATCGCCCAAGGCACAATCGTCTCAGAGTTTCCTCCCAACGCACCACCTTTAGCTTATCATTTTCCCTTAAGAAATAGAATTATTAGTGGTTTAAGTCGCGCCATTTTGGTAATTGAAGCTCCACTAAAAAGCGGTTCGCTTATTACTGCTAAATACGGATTAGACCAAAATAGGGATATTTTGGCCGTACCCGGTTCCATTTTCGATCTCAATAGCGTCGGCGTAAACAATTTAATTGCTCAGGGCGCTAAACCAATAAGACAAGTAGAGGATATCTTTGAAGCCTTTGGCCTAAACAATGCTTGCCCCCCAACAGATTGCACCGATATAAAACTGTCTTCTGAGGAGGGGCTTGTTTTAAATATTATTAAAGACAACCGCCCCTGTCATGTTGACAAAATAGCCACTCTCGCTAAACTAAGGCCAGCTTGTGTTTTAGCTACCACGACATTATTAGAGCTCAAAGGCCTAATCAATGATGCTGGTAATGGTTATTTTTATTTAAATACGCCCTAGAATTTATCTTACCAAATAAAACATGGAGAAAACACTTATTATTGTAGAATCTCCTACTAAGGCCAAAACTATAGAATCTTTTTTAAACAAACAAAAAAAGACTTTTACGGTTGTTGCCTCTAAGGGTCATGTAAGAGATTTACCCAAAAGCAAATTGGGAGTTGATGTAGAAAATAACTTTGCTCCCCAATATATCATTCCCACTAAGGCCAAAAAGACAGTGGCTGAACTCAAAAAATTAGCTGCCCAATCCCCTCGCATTATTCTAGCCACAGATGAAGACCGCGAAGGTGAGGCGATTGCTTGGCATATTAAATATATTTTAGACAATGACACCGCCACCAAAAAAGAACGTCCTGAAATTGAAAGGATTACTTTTCACGAAATTACTGCCTCTGCCATTGAAACAGCTTTAAATAACCCTAGAGATATTGATCTTCATCTCGTAGATGCTCAGCAAGCCCGCAGAGTTTTGGATCGTTTAGTGGGTTATAATTTATCCCCCTTCTTATGGAAAAAAATTATGAAAGGGCTATCAGCTGGCAGGGTGCAATCAGCAGCCTTAAAAATTATTGTCGACAGGGAAAGAGAAATTAAGGCTTTTGAAATTAAACCCTACTATTTAGTTTTAGGCACTTTTGCGGCTAAAAAAGTTTATCCATTTAAAGGTGAACTCAATAAAATTAATACCACCAAAGTTACTCGAGATACTTTTAAAAGCCTAGAGGAAGCAAATAAGATAGCCAATGAAGCAAGAACTGGTTTAGCTAAAATCACTGGGCTAAAGCCTTCACAGCTGAATAAACATCCCTACCCCCCATTTACTACATCTACCCTGCAACAAGGCGCCTGGAATCGACTCCATTTTTCTGCCAAGAAAACCATGAGCTTGGCCCAAGAATTGTATGAAGGCATTTCGCTCAATGGGAAACTGACTGGCTTGATTACCTACATGCGCACTGATTCTTTAAATATTTCTAAATTAGCCCAACAAGCAGCTGAAGATTATCTAATAAAAACTTATGGCAATGCTTATAGCGTAAAAGGCGGGCGTTTTTATAAAAATAAGGCTAAATTGGCGCAAGAGGCTCATGAAGCCATCAGACCCACCAACCCTCAGCTAACACCTACAGACCTCAAAGATTCTCTTTCTCCGGACCAATATAAGCTCTACAGCCTCATTTGGAATCGTTTCCTGATGTCGCAAATGCCTGACGCTGTTTATACTAATGTTACCTTGGAAATAACTATCACCAATACTAATAAATTTGTTTTTAATAGCGCCTTAAAGCATTTAGATTTTGACGGTTATCTAAGGCTAGAAAACAACAATACCGAAGAAGATAATTTTTTACCCACTGATTGGCCTAACATTTTTAAAATTCAATCTAATCTAGATATCCAAAAAATTGAAGTCAGCGAGCATCAAACCGAACCGCCGGCTCGATATAATGAAGCCTCTCTCATAAAGACATTAGAAGAATATGGCATTGGTCGCCCCTCTACTTATGCGCCTATTATCGCTACCTTGGAAAATCGTTACTATATGGAAAAGAATAATCGTGCTTTTATTCCCACCCCTTTGGGTATTCAGGTTTGTGAAATGCTAGAAATTAATTTTCCCCAAATTGTCGACCTTAATTTTACCGCTACCATAGAAAATAATTTTGATGATATCGCCGAAAACAAAATCGATTGGGTAAAGGTCATCAGAGACTTTTACGAACCCTTTAAAGCTAACTTGGATGAAAAATATAATAGCGTTGTTAAGATTGATACCACAGAGAAAACTGATGAAATTTGCGACAAATGCGGCTCACCTATGGTTATTCGTACTGGTCGTTTTGGAAAATTTCTAGCTTGTTCTAACTTCCCCAAATGTAAAAACACTAAAACCCTCAAACAGAATCAACTTAATATTAAATGCCCCAAATGCCAAATTGGAGAGGTGGTCATACGCCATAGCAAGAAGGGCAAATCTTTTTATGGCTGTTCTCGTTACCCTGACTGCGACTTTATTTCTAACTATAAACCAACAGGGGAAAAATGCCCTGAGTGCGGTTACCCTTTGACAAGCTACAAGTTAAAAAACGGCAGCACTGTTATTAAATGTAGCAATCGCCATTGCAAATATAAAAGCACTAACGAAAAAGAGCTTTAAGGGCTCTTTTTTCAAAAGTATTTTTTTGTTATTTATTTTCTCCTTTGCGAACCTCTTCCTGAATTTTCTTCTTCACTGTCGCCATTTTTACAAAATTCACCCATGAAGAAGATGGCTTTTTCCCTTTTTTGGTAATAATTTCCACCACGTCTCCCGACTGCAGTTTTGAATCTAGAGCTACCATATTGCCATTGACCCTTGCCCCCATACAGGAATTGCCAACATCGTTATGGATACAATAAGCAAAATCAACAGGGGTAGCTCCTTCTGGCATATCAATTACGTCCCCTTTGGGTGTGAGAGCAAAAATTCTATCAGAAAAAAAATCTATTTTAAGCGACTCTAGAAATTGTGAACTATCAGTAAAAGATTGCTGCCATTTTTGCAGTTGTGAAACCCAAGCTATCTTAGAAAGAGCCTTAAAATCAATTTTGCCTCCCTTTTTATAGGATTTTTTCCTTTTATTTTCTCCATAAAACCAATGAGCGGCGATACCATATTCAGCTGCCTGATGCATAGCTTCCGTCCTAATCTGCACTTCAATAATTTGTCCTTCGTCGGCAATAACAGTGGTATGAATACTTTGATAACCGTTGGGCTTGGGCAAAGCGATATAGTCCTTAAAACGCGTTGGCAAAGGTTTCCATAAATGATGAATTAAACCTAGGGCCGTATAACAATCTTCGGGAGTGTCTAAAATCACTCTTAAGGCGACCAAATCATAAACCCGGTTTATATCCATATCCTCCTTGCGTAATTTACGCCAAACGCTAAAAAGATGTTTAGCTCTAAACTGAATCTCTCTTACTTTGACTCCATTCGTTTCCAAATATTTTTTCAACTCAGGCGCAGTTTTAATAAGAAAGTTCTCCTTCTCTTTATATTTTTTGCCTATTAGTTGCTGAACTAAACGATATTCCTTAGGAAACACATAGGGAAAGGCTAAATCTTCTAACTGAGCCCCTACTACCCCTATGCCTAATCTATAAGCAATGGAAGCATAAATATCGAGTGTTTCTTTAGCTATTCTGAGTTGTTTCTCTTTGGGTAACACCCAAAGGGTTTTCATATTATCTAATCGATCGGCAAACTTTATAATTACCACTCTAATATCTTGAGCCATGGCCAAAATCATGTTTCTGAAATTCTCTGCTTGCTTGTCCTCTTCTGAAACATTCTTATACTTTAGGCCACCTACTTTGCTAACACCTTTAACCAAAAAAGCGATTTCTGGACCAAACTGTTTTCTCAACATTTCTATGTCAACAGCCGTATCCTCTATGGTATCATGGAGAAGCCCAGCTGCAATAGTAGGCATATCCATTTTTAAAGTAGTTAACTCTAAGGCAGTGCGCAAGGGATGGCAAATATAAGCTTCCCCCGTTTTCCTTGTTTGGTTGGCATGAGCGGACACGGCAAAATTATAAACTTCCTCTAAAAAATCCAAGTCTTCTTGGGATAAATAATCAAGATGTTTAATTAAATCTTTATACAGTTCTTCTTTTGTTTTTGTGGGCGCAGACATAGGATTCAATAATGTCTAATTTTTAATGACCAATGTCCAAACTGCAGCCACATTCCAGACTCTAAAGCCAAGAATATTTTACACTGTTCCAAATTCTGGCAAATCGGCTCCAGTTTTATTAATAGGTTCGGATAGTTGAACATTTGGAGATGCTTGCTCCGCTAAAGCATCCTTATTGGCTAAAAGGGTTTTAAGAATTGTTTCTAATTCGTCTTTGCTATAAAACTTAATGGCAATTTCCCCCTGTTCTCCTTTTTTCTTGAAATCGACTCTTGTCTTAAAAATATTTTCCAAGAGTTCTTTCAATTGCAAGTCAGAATTATTCATGGAAGCAGACATTCTATTGCCTCTTGTTTTCTGGCTCAACATTTCTGGGCTCAGGTAAGATTTGGCAATTTCTTCGGCTTCCCTGCCAGAAATATTCTTCGACAAAATAATTCCTAAAAGAGCTCTTCTTTTTTCAGGGTTGGGTAAGAGCAGAATAGCGCGTGCATGACCCTCATTAATCTTCCCCTCTTCCATGGCTTTTTGAGCTTCATAAGGGAGTTGCAAAAGCCTGAGAATATTGGCTACATATTCACGACTTTTACCCATCTTGGTAGCCACCGCCTGCTGAGATAAGCCAAACTCATTCATAAGTCTAGTGAATGCCCGCGCTTTGCTGATAGAATTTAAATCTTCTCTTTGAATATTTTCTATTAGTGCTAACTCTAGTTTTAGTTTCTCATCTAAACTTTCCTTGATAATAACAGGCACCGTCTTCAAACCTAAAAGCTTAGAGGCTCTTAATCTTCTTTCTCCAGAAATCAATTGATAGTGAACTTTAGTACCGTTTTCCGTTTCTTCTTCCTGTCGGCTCACTACCAGAGGCTCCAAAATACCGTATTCTTTAATAGAAGAAGCTAATTCCCATAAACTCTCGTTATTAAAATCTTGACGAGGCTGTTGAGTATTAGGAATAATCTTATCTACCTCGATTTGGAATATTTTACCTTTAATATCGCTAAAGTCTTGTTTAGAATCGACTGAAGAAGTAGGGTTATGATTTAAGGAGATATCTTCGTTTGGCAATGATTGAATGGGGTCCAAATCTAGAGGAGATAAAGGCGAAGCAGATTCAAATTTTTGCCTGGAGTTAGCTTCCTCGCCAGGAACATTGTTTTTTATCTCGGATAAATTTGGCGCTATTGAGGAAATAGTTTCCTCGTGTTCCTCTGAGCCATTAGCCGTAATGTGATTAGAATGGCCTGCAAAAGAAGCATCGGAGTAACCTTCCTGAGAATCTAGAGAAGAAAGAGAGCTGAAATCAAAAACATTATTATCAAATTTTATATCAACATCATTTTTGTCGTTATGGTCTACGTCATCCTCCAAAAAAATAGGCGACACATAAGAATTGGCGATAGTGGGAGTATCTATAGAAGAAGGAGGGGTTAGTACCTTTCCTTGGTTTGCCCCGATTGTATCGGTAGAATCTAGTTCTTTTTTGCCAAACATCATTGTGCTAGCAGGGTCATTAAATATTGGCGCGGAGGTTTGTCCTGAGCCTGCCGAAGGAACTTGTCCTGAGCTTGCCGAAGGATGCATTTTATTGGGAATTAAAGACTGCAGTCCTCTTCCGAGACCTCCATTGTCTAAATAATTGGTTCCGTTTATATTACCGTTTGAGTAGTCGTCCATGAGCAAAAATAATTTTCAATTTACAATTTACGAATTTACTAAATAATTTCGATTATACTTGGCTACGTTTTTCAATTTCTTGCTTAGCTTATTAAATTTAGTTGCCCTCCATTCTTGCAATAAATTCTTGAGCCAGCTGCCTAAAAGCTTGAGCGCCATCAGATAATGGCCTATATTGAAAAATAGTTTTCCCAAAACTTGGAGCTTCTGCCAACTGTACTTGGCGAGGTATTTCGGTGTTAAAAACAAACCCTGAAAAGTTGCGTCTTATGTCTTTAGCAACCATCTGGTCTAGTTTGTTCCTCTTGTCATACATAGTTAAAACTACGCCCAAAATTTCTAAGTTGTGTCCCAGATTTTCCTTAATAAGATCCAAAGATTTTTTTATTTGGGCCAAGCCCTCCAGCGCATAATATTGAGTTTGCGCAGGAATCAAAATATAATCAGAGGCCATGAGCCCATTCAAGTTGGTAATATTTAGTGATGGTGGCAAATCAATTAATATATAATCGTACAACTTCAAAAGAGGCTCAATAATCAATTTCAAATGAGCTTCCCTGCTTTCGGTATTTAAAAGCTCAATCTGCGCGCCAGCTAAATCTTGATTAGATGGGATTAGGTCATAATTTAGCATTCCCGTTGATTTGATACAACGGAGAAGAGACCCTGCATTCCAGAGTAGAGTATAAACGGTGTCCTTTTGCTCTTCTGGCACAAGTCCCAAGCCTGATGTCGCATTAGCCTGAGGGTCCAAGTCTATAAGGAGAACTGTTTTCCCCAAGACACTTAAATAGGCTCCTAGGTTTATCGCTAAGGTAGTTTTTCCGACTCCCCCTTTTTGATTACAGATAGCAACAACTTTAGCCATTAGTTATTTATTACCGTCATACTATAACATAAAAACTCGCCCCAGGCGAGTAATCATAAATAACTATAAAAAGTGCCGAGGGAGGGACTCGAACCCTCATGAGGGAAACCTCGCAGGATTTTGAGTCCTGTGCGTCTACCGATTCCGCCACCTCGGCTAAAATTTGCCACTACTATAGCTTATAAACGGCACCTCTGTCAAAACTAAACTAATAAGAATTTTCCAAAAGTTTCAAAAGATTAACATATATCATAGAGACTGTGATGGGGCCAATTCCTCCTGGAACAGGAGTGATTTGGCAATCAGTTTTTTCTAGGCTAAGGACATCACAATCTCCACAAGGTTTACCATCCTTATGGGCATACGAAGCATCTAGGATAATGGACCCGCTTTTGACATTATTTTTATTAATTAAACCCGGCTGCCCCACCCCCGTGACAATGATGTCTGCTTCTTTTAGATAATGGCTTGCATCAACAGTTTTGCTGTTAAGAATACTCACCGTCGCCCCTTGGTTAATCGCCCAAATCGCAGTCGGTTTTCCCACCAAATTTCCTCTGCCCATCACCACCACATTTTTTCCTCTTAAATCGATTTTTAAACTAGCTAAAATGCAAGCGCAGGCAGCCGTCACTGGCGGTAATATGATATTGCTACCGTTATACAATTTACCCAAATTTTTCTCGCAGAGAGAATCTACATCTTTGTTGGATGGGATAGCATTTAAAACACTCCTAACATTTATTCTCTCGGGCAATGGTAATTGCACTATTATGCCCTTAACGGCCGGCATCCTGCCAATCAGAGCTATTTCTTTTCTTAATTTCTCGGTGGTGATGTTTGCCGGATAACGATAAATTTTAAAACCAATTCCCAGTCTTTGGGCCATCTGCCATTTTTTCCGAATGAATATATTCGTGGCAGAATCGTCGCCCAAAACCACTACGGCGATTTTAATAACTACGCCTTTATGTAGATTCCTAAAAGAAACTAATTTAGTTTTAGTTTCCGCTTCCAGTTCTTGAGCTATCTTTTTCCCGTCAATAAGTTGCATGAAATATTAATTTACAAATTTACAATTTACTAAATAATTTACACTACTTGGATAGCCTTCCCTCCTTGGAACTGTCAACGATTTTCGAGAGTATCAGCACTATCTCCTGACACTCTTTCCATAGCTTACAACAGACAGTGGAGTGTTCTGAATGAACTATCGATAGTATTTATTGGATGACGAGAGGCGTATTGGTGGGGTTATTCCTTAGTTGCTGGCAAAATAAAATAATACTCTCACCAAATTTTTCTGTTCTTTCCTCCAGATTGTAATCCATGAACGCTCTGCGTAAATTAGAGTTTATTTGAAAATTGAAAATTGGTAAATTGAAAATTGATGTATCCTAAAACTCGTATGTCACTCCTTTCTCTACTAATTGTACATTGGGAGCAATCTTTTTAAATTCCTCCGGATATTCAGTGTGAATAGGAATAACTAATTTAGGCTTAAGGATATCCATCACTTCCCCTAATTCCAAGCCAGAGATATGCCCAGAAGCATGGGCTCGCACGGGGTCGCTCATGCCAAAAAAGTGTATCCAATTATTAAAGCGTTCTTCCGAAATGGCCATTTCTTCACTGTGCGGTTCGGTACTAGCCCTAAAGAACATACTTCCCTTTTCCGGTTTCAAATCTATCAGTTCCTGGATTTGATAAAAACCTAACCCCAAAAGATAGTGGTTTTGGTTTTCTCTAATTTCTTCTGCGCTAACCACACAAATATCTTTATTCTGTTGGAGTAATTCTTTTTCCCAATCGCTATAAACCGTTTTCAGCCGATGGTAGATTAAAACATTATCTAGGCTGCAAGGCAAGAGCTGCTTTTCCCTCAGGTAATTCAAATAATAATAATTATTAGCGGGAATAGCAAAACTTCTTTGAACCGCTTGAGCTAATTTAGAAAGGGTGGCGAAACGGCTGACATCGGCAATAGAATAATCTGTGGCTACCAAGCCCTGAGCGCTTTTGATTAATTCATAAGCTTCTTTATAGACTTCATCTTCACCAATTTTATTTTCTGATTTAATTCTTGTGCCCTCGCAAAGGAAGATATCTATTTTTTCTTTGGCAAGAGCAGCTAGACTCTCTCTTACTATTTTTTCTCTTTCTCCATAAAGCCTAAAATCCCCCGAGTACAGCAAATTACCTGCGCTGGTTCTGATAAGAAACATCATGGCTCCCGGCACCGAATGGTCCATAGCATAAGGAGTAATTTCTAAGTTTTTAATTTTAAAAGTTTGCCCAGGCATTACCGCCCTAATGTCTCTTTGTTTCACAGCGCTATTTTTATGACCTAACCCCCTGGTTTTGAAGGTAACAATTTCATTTTCCAAATTAGCTGGTCTTACCACCGAAAAAGCTTCTATTACTGACTTAGTCTCTCCAGAAGTATAAACAGGAATCCTCTCGTCTAAAAAAGAAACGTCGGCTACGTGGTCCATATGCCCATGGGATAAAAGTAATCCATCTATCGCAGGCTCTTTATGGAGAGCGAAAGGCAAATTATTTTCCGCTTCGAGCATATGTAAAAAATCTAGCCTATAAATACCTTCCATTTGGGGTATCAAGCCCAACGATAAAAAATCATGGATGCCATGATAAGCTCGAGGCTGCAGAAACTCTTCAAAGTACTTACCCGCCTCTTTATAGCTTTTACCGAAATCTAAAAACAATCTGGTCCCCTTATCTTCCAGTAAAATCTTATTCCCGCCGATTTCGTTAATACCGCCATGAAAGGTTAATTTCATGAATACTGAAGATTGATTAATAAGGCAATGGAAACTGCCGACACAATTTTTTTACTTCTTTATTTATTAACGCTGGCTCAGTTTTGGTAATGAGAACCTCCTTGAACCAATACGCAATAAGTTTCATTTCTTTTTCACCTAACCCTCGGCTAGTGAGCGCGGGCGTGCCTAGTCTTAAGCCAGTAGGATTAAAGGGCTTCGTATCGAAAGGCAAAGAGTTTCTATTAGCCAATATACCGGCATTTTCTAAAAGCATTTCCGCTGTTTTGCCGTCAAGATGGATAGGATTTAAGTCGATGAGCATCAAATGATTATCTGTGCCGCCAGTCAATAGCGTAAAACCGTTTTTTTGCAGTTCTCGAGCCAAAACTTTGGCGTTCTTTAAGATTCCTTTTGCGTATTTCTTAAAGCCAGGCTTTTTATCTAAATAAAAAGTTAAGGCTTTGGCCGCTGTAATATTATCGTGGGGTCCTCCTTGCAAACCAGGGAAAACTGCTTTATCTATCAAAGGCATTAAATCTGTGCGAGCAAAAATAACGGCTCCACGAGGACCTCTTAATGTTTTATGGGTAGTCATCATAACCACATCCGCCCAAGGAAAAGGGTTGGAATGCAAGCCAGAAGCCACCAGACCGGCAATATGGGAAATATCAGCCAAATGAAAAGCTCCATATTTTTTAGCGATTTGACCTATTCGCTTAAAATCAATTTCTCGGGGATAGGCAGTATAACCGGAAATAATCAATTTTGGTTTGTGTTGTTGGACTAATTTTTCCAACTCTTCATAATCAATCAAACCAGTAATTTTATTAACACCGTATTGAACAGAATTATAAAATTTCCCAGAGAAATTAACCTTGTGTCCGTGAGTGAGGTGCCCCCCTGAAGCCAAATTCATGCCCATAACAATATCTCCTGATTGGATTAATCCAAAATAAACAGCCATGTTGGCTGGCGAGCCGGAATAGGGCTGAACATTAACCTGCCAATCATTGCCCAAATTAAAAAGTTTTTTCGCTCTTTTTTGCGCTAAAAGTTCAATTTTGTCTATTTCTTTATTACCTGGATAATATCTTTTTCCTGGGTAGCCTTCCGAATATTTATTCATTAAGGGAGTGGCAACTACTGACAATAAAGATAAAGGCGCAATGTTTTCTGAGGGAATCAGGTTCAAAGTATTTTCTTGACGCTCTATCTCTCCCTTAATAAGGGAAGCTAATTCCTTGTCATCTTTTTCTACTACCTTAACTATTTGCTTTGTAAAAGCTTTCATGCCAGTCAGTTTATAAAGTTATAAAGTTTGTAAAACAAATACTAATTCTAACCAAAAACGTAAAATAAATAAATTTCATGTCTAAACCCGCATTGAATAGCGTGACAGGTGAGATGGACTTATTTAAGCCCAATTATCAAATCAAACTGCACTAATTGCTGACCCGGTTGCTCTGTGAACAATTTAGCTGGCATCTCTACGCTGCTAACAAAAGGTTGCTGTTTTATGTAATCCCTAAAACTCAAAGCCTTTTCCCTGGTAGCTGTTATAAAGGTGGCTGTAATTTTTTTATCACTATCCGAGCTAATCATTTTTACGCCTTCTAGACCAACAGCATTATCGGCGCTGAGAGCATCTAATACTGTCTGCCAATTATATCTTTTTTGGTTAAGATTAATGGCTACATCCAAATTCCTGTTAAAGTCATCTGCTTCTTTTTTGAGTAAGGAAGCCTCTTGTCTTTGCGCAGGACTAATATTAACACTAAGATTATTGCTCATCACATTTTTGACTGTAGGCCTGAATAAAATAAAGTCCACGCCAACAAATACGCAAGCCACAAATAACATCACAAAACTTACCGACTTCACCCAAAAAGAAAAATAATTATAATTGCGCGTTTCTTTGTATTTTTCTTCTGTCCCCACTGGCATAAGGCTTACCATAGAATCATTTTCTCGACGAACCAGCCCTCTCAAAGCTGTCCCGATAAGTGTATAGTCATCGCTACTTCTTTGGCGAAGAAAACTTGGTAAAGTTAGGCTAAAAGGTTTGAAACCAAAATCAGCTATCAAATATTGAGAAATCTGCTCATTAAAAACGGCGTTATTACTAAGGATATGAAAGCCATCAATAGTTTGGTTGTAGTGGCTTGCTAGATATGAGATTAACTTGGGAACTTCAAGGCCCAAGTACTTTTTTAACGCTTCCACTGATATATTTTTCTCCTTAGAGTCGTTAAGCATATCAACCCAAGATTCAAATGTTGGCAAAAGCAAAGAATTGTTACCATCGCTAATAGCCATATTTACTCCCTCTGGTTTGAAATTTAAGAGAAGAAAACTGCTATTCTGGGCATTGGTATAGCTGCAAACCAGGCGATTTAACCCCAAAAGATGGAATTCTACTGCCAAAACTTCAAAGCCACTGTCGCCAAAGCATTTTAGGTAAGGGTCAATTTTGGTTTTGGGCGCCAAAGTAATAAAAATTTTTTTATTAACATCCTCTGGAAGTGTCCAATCCTCAAAATCAAAATATGCTTCTTCTAGCTTAATGGGCGATACCAAACTCGTATTCAACCTAATCGCTTCTTGTAAATCTTTTTCGGAAGAAATATTGGGCAAGCTTAAAACATTAGTATAAAAAAGATTAGTATCCAAAGACAGGATTACATAAGTTTTTTCTTCTTTTCTTTGACCAAAATAAGTAGCCCTCGTTTGAGCTAGGATATTAGTTAATAAATCCGGTTTCAATAAATTCCCGCCATTAACTATCCCCTTGGGTAGCCCCACCTGAAAATCAACCCAAGTAGAATTTAGGTCGCTATTAAAGCCCAAACCTTTAATATAGGTATCAGTTAATTCTATACCAACAATTTTTTCTTTGGGCAATAACAATGTTTTGAATTCTTCTAAAGACATTCCTTCTTCTAATCAGTTATTAATCTTGAAAATATAAGACTTGCTTAGTGTATCATAACAAAAACACTTAACTATTTAAAGTCACAAATTGTCTGCGCCAATTACACTGGTGTACAGCACCTACTATCACAATTTGTGCAAGTACCATCTTGAACGCATGAACCGCTGCTACAATGCCAATTATAAATGGTTCTATATTGCCGCCAAGGATAGGCGCCACAAGAGCCATCTCCAGAACATCCGCTCCAGGAAGAGTAAGTAGTTCCGCAACCAGTCCCATTAGATGCTGTACAGCTTTGAATCCCGCCCCCTGGGTCAGTAGCAGACACACAAGACCCAGAGCCGTTGCAAGAATAGGTCGTATAATCACATACCTTTTCTCCGGTGCAACCACCATTCAAAACACAACCTCCACAGTTGCTATACGTCGGGGTACCACAAGTTGTTCCACTGGTACTTCTAGTGCCACAGCTGCAAGAAATAGTTGAGGAGCAGGTTCCACCGCTACAAACATTTTGATTCCCTTCACAAGTTGTATCGCAGGTCCCTCCAGTATAAGAACCAGTACAAGAGCCGCAAGACACACCATCTGTGCTCCTGGTACAGGTGCAAGATTGGGACTCTGAGAGGCAACCAGAAGGGCTACAAGTACGGGTTTGAGTGCCAGTAGCAGATGTTGCGCAAGTTGTAGAATACGAACAACCTGAGCAAGCACTCCATGAACCACAACTGCAAGTTGGTTGCGTAGTACTTGTGGTAGTTGTAGTTGGTACTCCGTTACCTGTGGCTCCATTAGAGATGTTACCCACTGTATCATACGCACAAACGCGGTAATAATAAGTAGTTCCGCCAGTTAAGCTGGTATGGATAGTCGAAGTACCCGAACCTAAATACACCTGGGTGCCGTTAGAACAAGCGGCATTAGGCGCCCCGGTAGTTAAAAAAACGACTTTATAAGTATTAGCAGCTGCCAACCCAGATCCAGTGTCTGAAAAACCAGACCAGGAAAGACTATTTTGATAATTCCCTGGAGTAACTGTCAAAGTTCCATCAGTAGGAACTAATTTATCTTGCCGCACTCTTTTATAATAAATTTGCGAAGCATTGTTTACATTATCCCAAGCAGCATATCGTATATAATTAGTACAATTACTACTAGCGGAACAAGTAAACGAGGTTGATACGCCAGTGGTTCCAGCTGATGGGTTGCAGGAGTTGTTCGTATCTGTGCAATATTTAGTGGTAGATACTCCCGCGCCAGAATCTGTAGGAGCAAGAGTGATTGTAACTGGACTATTAATGGTCCAATTAGAATCATCCCAATTATCTACCACTGTGGGCCCAGTAGCATCCCCTGTTTTTGTAATAGCACTCGCTGAGTTAGCGCCTATGCTATTAGTTAGTCTCATATTGATACTATAAGAAATATTATCTAGGGCAGTTACGCCTGTTTTTGAGCAGGTATAATTTGGTAAGGCGCCAGAAAGGGTTGCCCCAGACCAAGTCGTGCCACCATTGGTAGAATAATCGCAAGAAATAGCGGTATTAGAGCTGGTAAAGGGAGTAGAAATCTGATAAGTAGCTCCTACATAATTGCCATAAGCATAGTTTGACACTGTAACTGCTCCTGCTGTAGGAGGCTGCCCAGGAATAGCTAAAGTTTCTCCGCTCAAAGGACCCTCGCCTATAGCATTTACAGCTGAAACTTTATAATAATAATTAGCATTATCAGTTAAACCTGTATCAGAATAAGAAAGAGTATTGCCCAGGGTAGTTAATAGTGTTTCTCCTCCAGATGTTACCCCTCTATACACTTTGTAGTTACTAATACTGGCTGAATCCGCGCCCATTGGAGCAGACCAGGTAAGATTAACTCCGCCACTAGTAGATCCTGCCCATACGAGATTTTGCGGTGCATTTGGAACAGTCATTTCTTGAACAACACAAGGAGTATCAATTTCTTCTTCTTGGGAATATATTTTAAATTTTAAAGTATCGGCATCACGACTCGCTAAAGCTTTCAAGCTTCTAGTAATACCGCCTTTGATAGCCTTAGTTCTAATGGTATAGACCCCAGTATTGGGAGTATCAGGATAGTAACAAACACCCACAGTAATACCGTCCATTATAGTTGAATAATCCGTCACGCTCGGTTGAAGATTTAGCCTTGAGAGGGCATCTTGCAAGCCGCTATCAGTAGCCACCAAAACCTGATTGCTATTAGTATTGGAAGTATAATTAGCTAGACGGCTATTCTCTATCCACATGGTCGTTCCCGTCACCAAAACAATGATGGTGCCTAGTGCTATCATTGATGCTAATGCTGAAGCTCCTTTTTTAAAAACCATATTATTAATATAAAACTATTGAAAAACTTTGAGTCTAATTTTTAGTAAAGGCAACGGGCAATACGCCTATTTGCCCATCTGGATTAGTGACTTGTATCCCCCAAGTTCCACTCGCTACATTAGTTAAATCAAAGATACCCCCACTAAGTAAAGAACTACTAGAAACAGCTACTGGCGTAGTAGGGTAGACATCTTGATAACCACTCCTCACCAATTTTATGGTAGCTCCGGGTTTAAAATAAGTACCATGAACAGTAAATCCGCTTACGATTCCTGTTCCAGATACGGGTGAAATAGAAGTAATAGTAATTTTTGAAGGAGTATTTATGGTAAAAGTTAGATTTTCAGATCGAGAAACATTTTGATAAGGGGAAACATTGTAGCTTACTTTAAGATTTAAAACTATAGTAGCGGCCTTTGTTCTTGTATCTTGAACCTTATAATTGGAAGATGAGCAAACATTGGTGGCGTCACTTCCACCAGTTAAACAATTAAAGCTAATATAGCCAGCTACTTCTGACCAGGCCTGACCAGAGAATTCCCCTGTTGATTGATTAATAGTGACTCCATAATTTACACTCGAAGGGGCACAACCGCCAGTACCACCGCTATTCCCACAGAAGCTAATCCAGCCCATAGATTCAGACCAACCATAACCAGAAAGATTACCATTTTTATCAACAGAAACCTTATAATTAGAGGTAGCGCAATTGTTAGTGGCAATACAGTTGAGAAAGACATCGCCACAGCCTTCTCCCCAAGCTACCCCGTTAAGGTCGCCAGGAATAGTGGGAATGATGACGCTATTATTGCTTTTAAAATCTATCCAGCCAAACAAATCGTTGTAAGCCCATCTGTTAACCGGATCAATTCCTACACTTTGCGAAGGCACTATTTTAAAATCAAAATAATCTACTTTAACATCTGCGCCAGTAATAGGAACAGCCTCGGCCGACCCTTCACGGTAGAAAATAGAATCTCCGCTCAAACTATAGGCTATTTCTGAATCGCTATCAGTGGGAATCATAGTAATAGCGCCACTGGTAGCGCTGCTAATGGAGGCGGCACTACCAATGCTATTATTTAACCTCCTTTCGATATCTATTACGGTGTCATCAACCACTCTTTGCGCCTCATTAGAAGCTGCATTTTTTTTGATATTTAAAGCAATACCAGTCACTAATCCTCCTACTACCACAAACAGTACGCTATAGATAAGCAGTTCCACCAAAGTAAAACCTCTCTTCGTTGGACGAGGATAAAACTTAAAATTCTGGCTTTGGAATTTGGGAAACATGTTAGTTATAATTTTAAAGGCTAAATAATGTTAATACTCTGTTAATTTACAATTTACAATTTACTAAATAATTTACACTACTTAGATAACTTGCCCTTCTTGGAACTGTCGACAATTTTTGAGAGTATCAGCACTATTTCTTGGCATTCTTTCCAGAGCTTACGACAAGTATCGGATTGGTCAGGATTGCCTATGGATAACATTCTTAGCCAATGTTTGGTCTCGTGTGCTTCTTTCTTACTAATGTAAACTTTGTTGTAGAAATCCTTTTTAGAACTGGCTTCATTAGCTTCACAATAATTTGCTCCTATGCTGGTAGCGGAACGGATTATTTGAGTGATGAGGGGTGCATTGATAGGGTTATTCCTTAGTTGCTGGCAAAATAAAATAATACTCTCACCAAATTTTTCTGTTCTTTCCTCCAGATTGTAATCCATGAATGTTCTGTGTAAATTAGAATTTATTTGAAAATTGAAAATTGAAAATGTGTAAATTAATTACATTCTTACGGCGCATAATTAATTATAACACTTGTTACCGTCGGCGAGGTATTAATAGCGGGAACTAAAGTTATCTGATAACGAATATAACGCTTGTTTTGAACCGATGCCGCATTGGCAGAATAAAGGCCTGCGTAGGTAATAGGCACTATTATTCCCGCCCCAGAGGGGATGTAATAATCGCTGGTACTGGTTGGTCCGTAGTATGTCCAAGGTCCAGTCATAGAATTGGAGGCAGCTATTTGGAATTTAACCACACAGCTAGAACACAACGTTCCTTTCCACAAAAGATTAAAGTAGCCAGCGCCTTTTACGCTTTGCGTATCTATCACTGATGAAGTTAATGTGCCGCTAGAGGCAACAGACGTTAGCGATATTTGTCCGGGCACAATAGTAGAAATATTGCTAGCATTGGCGTAATCCTTGCCCCATTCCATGGTAGGCCCTTCTATGCCGCTTGAACCAGACCAATCGTTCTGGACCATACTGTTAACATTAAAAGCTCGAGTTAAGTATTGCTCTTGCGTATTAACTCTTCCGGGAGCACCCAACAAATAGCGAGTGACATTAATTATTTTCTTGGTATTGGGGTCATCATGGTCCTTGTTATACGTCGTTTCTAGATTATGAGTTGAGACTGTCGGGTCGCTGGTTATACTTCGAGAGACATTATTAACATAAAAATATCTTGTATAACCATCTTTATATTGATTAGCTATTTCATCAGGAGACAGGGCGCGATTATAAATACGCACTTCATCAATGAGACCATTAAACTTATGATTGGAATTGTTAATTTCATTACCAATATTGCAAGCATTGGTTGGCCACCTACTGGTTCCTGACCATGTAGCAGCCACGGTTTTTTTATTTACTCCATCAATAAACAAATTCTCGTTGGTGCCGCCATAGGTAAAACAAACATTATGGAATTGATTATCATACAAATTATCAGGTGCCACTACCGTGGGCTGGGTCGATCCACTATCCAACAAACACGTGAATTGTCCGGCACTATTTAAAAACATGGTAAGACCATACGTCAAACTAAAAATACCGTTCATTACCATCCCTGACGCCAATCCCGGCGTTTTAATCCACGCGCACACGGAGAAATTATATAAAGGGAAATAATCGTTACCCGTGCCAGCCTGAACTATGTCATCTACGCCATCAAAGTCAAGACAGCTACCAGCCACGCAGCCAGTGGTTTGCCAGGAAGGACCACTAACAAGCGTTCCGTTGTGAGCCCCCTGGGAATCATAAGCTATCGTGCCGCTCCCTTCATCTAGACTCCATTGAGCCACAAGCCCCAACCTATTGAGTCCCGCATTATAATGCTGTTTTACCTGGCTATCGCTTAGGGCATAATCATAAATACGAACATCGTCTATAACACCGTTCGTATAGTAGTTGGAGGTATATTTTCCTATTAAAACATTCGCAGTATTTGACCCTAATGATGCCGTAGTAGTAGATTTTAAGATTCCATTTACATATGATTTCATAAGACCAGATGAAGCATCAAATGTTCCCACTAAATGGTACCAAACTCCTGTTGTAAACGTAGTATTAAATCCTGCATTATATCTAGTGCCCGTAGGACCGAAAATGCTCCACATACAGCTAGAAAGGTTATCGCCATATATATAATAGGCACCGGAAGTACCGCCAGATCCTTTATCTATCAGCATCCAAGAAGTCGTACCATTAAATTTAATCCAACCTTCTGCGGTGATAGATAAGGGCATTAAATTGGTACCGTTCCCAGCATCTACATAGTTACTACTTCCATCAAAACCTAAACAGCTTCCATTTACGCAGTTAGGAGCGCTCTGCCAAGTGGGAGCATTAACGAGCGTTCCGTTATTAGTCCCAACATTATCATAAGCCACAGTTCCTGCACCCTCGTCAAAAGTCCATTGAGCGACAGGCGGTTTTTCATCAAAAGCTTTATCTTCTCCCGATTGAACTACCCAAGTGTTATTTTGTTGCGCTAGCTTGTAATGCTTCCCAATAGTTAAATCAGCAATAGAGTGCCAATCATTCCTAGCCATCGTTTCTAAGACGCTTTTCTGTCCTTTAAGAAGTGAAAGAGCAAAATTATTGGCCTTATTCACCCGCGCCATTACATTGCTTGTTGACATGGCCAAAATGCCCACATTGATAAACATCACTCCTATGGAGAGAGCGATAAGAATTTCTGTTAAAGACTGAGCCTTGATTTTCATCATTTTAAGCTATTAGCAGTTTGGCAGACAACAAACCCCTGCACATCCAGAAGCATCCAAAGGACAACCTGGATAATTTTGGCACGTAGTCAAGTCTTTCATACAAGTTCCACCGCTAGAGGTACAAGAAGGAGTATTATCACATTTACAATAAGTCCAGTATGCGGTATTTCCTGCGCAAACATTTTGTTTCTTTGTCATTGCTGTTGAGCAGGATCCATTAGTTTTAACTGTGCATGAAGTACTATAGTACTCATAGGTACTATCACCATATCCGCCAGTTCCTCCCGATGTAGTAGAAATTCCCGAGCATAACTTAGAAAGACCTGAGCAGACTGTACTGCAGGTGCTACCACTAGCAGCATTAAGCGTCCATGTAGCAGCTGGCTGGGTAGTAGTAGTGGTAGTAGTGGTAGGTACACCGGAATTAGTAGCTCCCGCAGAAATATTACTCATAGCATCATAGGCGCAAACACGATAATAATAAGTGGTCCCACCCGATAAGTTAGTATGGCTATATGAGGTAGCAGTACCTAAATATATCTGTTGCCCATCTACACAATTCGCACTAGGAGTAGCAGTATTGGCATATACCACTTTATAAGTATTTGTTGATGCCAAACCAGAACCAGCATCAGAAAAGCCGGACCAAGATAAAGAGTTCTGATAAGATCCTGGAGTAACAGTAAGAGTGCCATCTGTAGGCGCCTGGCTATCCTGTCTCACTGTTTCAGAGAAAATAGCCGAAGCGTTATTCACGTTATCCCAAGCAGCATACCTCACATATTGGGTGCAAGTGGAGCCGGCAGAACAAGTGACAGACACAGAGGTTCCTGTCGTTGCCGGCGTACAGGAATTAGCCGTATCTACGCAGTATTTGGTAGCGGCTACTCCAGATTTGGCATCAGTAGGAGTAAGAGTCACAGTGACAGGAGAAGTTGCCGTCCAGTTGTTTGTCCAGTTATCGGTGACAGTAGGAGCAACGGTATCTCCAGTTCTTGTAAGAGCGGTAGCCGTAGTGGTGCCGGCGCTATTCGTCGCCCGCATATTCAGCGTGTATGACGAGCCATCAGCAAAACCGGTAATGTTAGATTGAGTGCAGGTATAGTTAGGAACAGAACCGGAGAGGGTAGCTGCATACCAATTGGTGCCGCCATTCAAAGTGTACTCGCAGGAAGAAATAGTCACGCTGCTAGTAAAGCTAGCTGTGAGGGTAGTGACTGTGCCAGGAATATATGAAGCAGTGGAAGGAGTAGCTGTAAGAGTGCCAGCTGTAGGCAAAGTATTGCCAGCTATAGCGCTAGCGGTTGCTCCAGTAGAAGTATTAGAGAGGGCATCTAAAGCGCAGACACGATAGGAATAGGTATTGCCATTAGTTAAGCCCGTATGGGTATAGGTCGTGGCTGTACCGGAATACAAAGCTGTTCCACTACAGTTAGCAGGAGCAGTTGCTCCTGTGGCAAAGACCACCTTGTAAGGTGTAGTGGAATGTAGACCAGAACCGCTATCTGTGGCAGCTGTCCATGAGAGAGCTATCTGCCCGCTGCCTGGAGTAGCCGTTAAGCTTGGATTAGTGGGCGCCTGGCTATCCTGTCTCACTGGTTTAGAATAAATAGCCGAGGCATTTCCTGCCACATCCCAAGTAGCATAGCGGACATACTGAGTGCAGACAGTGCCTGCCCCACAAGTAACAGAGACTGAAGTCCCAACAGAACCGAGAGATGGATTGCAAGTGTTAGCTGTGTCCACACAATATTTTGTTGTCCCTACTCCTGAGCCGCTATCGGTTGGAGTAATGGTCACAGTTAGTGAGGTTGTCGCCGTCCAAACATCCGTCCAATTATCAGCAGCTGTGGGCAATACTGAATCGGCAGTTAGTGTGACTCCAGTAGCCGTAACAGTGCCATTAGCATTAGTGGCTCTCATATTAAAGGTATAGTTCGTCCCATTGGTGAGAGAAGCAAATGAACCTGTGCAATTATAATTAGGCAAGGTACCGCTCACTGTTCCCGCAGCCCAATTGGTACCATTATTGATAGTATAATCACAAGAAGTTATGGCCACGGAGCTATTAAAGGTGGTTTGAATGGTTCCAGAGGCAGCGACATAGGTGGCCGATGAAGGAGAAACCGTTACTGCGCCTGGAGTAATAGTCACAGGGGTAGCGCTAGCAGTGGTACCAGTAGACATATTGAGAGCCGCATCAATAGCGCAAACCCTATAAGAATATTGGGTGCCATTGGTTAATCCGGTGTGAGTATAGGTAATGGCAGTACCAGAATAAATTACGGTGCCAGAAGAACAATTTGCAGGAGCAGTAGCGCCTGTAGCAAAGACAACCTTGTAAGGTGTAGTAGTATTAAGGCCAGAACCAGCATCTGTAGCAGCCGTCCAATTTAGAACTACCTGTGAAGCTCCGCCAGTAGCAGTTAAAGTAGGGTTAGTCGGCAACTGTGAATCTTGTCTTACTGGTTTAGAATAAATATTTCCAGCGTTGCCAATGTTATCCCAAGAAGCATAACGCACATACTGAGTACAGACAGTGCCTGCCCCACAGGTAACAGAAGTGGAGGTCCCTATTGTACCTGAAGCTGGTACACAAGTATTAGCTGTATCCACACAATACTTAGTAGTAGCGACCCCTGAACCAGCGGTAAATAATTTTACATTATCTATCCATAAAGTTCCTTCCGAACCATACTGCCCATAAATGTATAAAGAAATTCCTTTGCTTACATCTATATCGCCTACAAGAGTAAAAGTGTAAGTCTTGGTTTCCCATATATTAATAGCAGAGAAAGTCTGCTGTGGTTGACCGCTAAGAAAACTAGTAGTACCACCTAGATTGGTATAATACAATCCAAAGGAAACTGGTTTTCCAGTAGCATCAACTTTACCGTCCATTGTAACCGTGATTTGCGTACCCGCGCTCCAATTACGACTAGCCGCTGTGCCTAAACTATAGGATGTCCCTAGCCAGCGATGGCAAAATCCATATGTACAATTCTTATCAATATATTCAAAACAAGGGGTTCCGTCTATACCAGCAGTAGGATTTATATGAGCGTGGTAGCCTATCGCAGGCGAAGAAACTCCCCCATTATAACCAGAAGCAAATCCAGTAGAAGGAGCATAAGTTAAATTTAGACTCGTATCCCATCCAGGATTGTAACTAGAATTTATATCAGAAAATTGGGCATTGTTTAAATATTGATTATCAACAGAAGTAAGATTTACGACAACAGGAGAAGTAGCCGTCCAATTGTTTGTCCAACTATCAGAAACTGTAGGACCTATGGAGTCTACTGTTTTTGTGGTATAAGTAGGCGTACTAGTTCCCCCGCTAGTAGTAGCTCTCATTCCAATCGATAGACTCGCGCCATTTGTAGCCGTAACATTTTGAATAGCGCAATTAAAATTAGGCAAAGCCCCCGAAACATTGGCCGAAGTCCAAGTTGTTCCGCCGTCAATAGAATATTGGCATCCAGTGATTGTTAACTGGCTTGTAAAAGGAATAGAAATACTAAAAGGCGAACCTATATAATTATTATATATAGTTGCTAATACCGGCGTTCCGGGAATAGGAAGCGCTTGTGGAGTAGCGCTGGCCTCAGATGTTAAAGTCCCTTCTCCTAAAGCGTTTACTGCCGCAATTTTATAATAATAAGTAGTTCCGTTAGTGAGCCCGGTATGAATATAATTGGTAACATTCCCGACACTAATAACATTAGGATAGCTGCCCGTAGTAGTCCCCCAGTGAATTTTATAATTTGTAATAGCGGGACCACCAGTGGTTGTAGGAATAAGCCAGGTTAAAGTATTTTGAGCATCTCCTGCCGCAATAGCAAAAGACCTTGGAGCTGTTGGTGTAGTGGTAGTAGCAAAAGTCCTTGTAGCAGACCACAGAGAACTTCCATTGGCTGGATTATAAGCGTTTACTCTCCAGTAATAGGTCACATACGGCTGTAAACCGGTTACCAGATAGGAAGTGTTAGCGATTGTGCCATCATAGAACAGGGAATTAAAATTAATATCATTGGCCACTTGCAATCTATACTTTTGGGCTCCACTTACGCTCGCCCATGATAATGTTTGAGTGCTCACCATCCCCAAAACTACTCCATCCGAAGGCGAAGATTGCGCAGGGACTCCCAGTAACTGCAAAACGGCGGGGGTGCCTAAGCTAATAAGACCGTCTTTTTTAACATAGATACTAACCGTATTGCTTCCCCCATCGCTCAAACTGATCAAATAGTCCGCATTGTCCTTGATTGTTCCTGTAGATTTATTAAAAACAACATCCATCGTTGTGATGCCATTAGGGTCGGGAGAAAGAAAATTAACTCCATTGCCTAAAAATTTCTGATCCGATAAATTATCGCTTCTAGCTGCTACTCCCTTAAAAATAGCATAACTAGAATAATTAGAATTGGCATTGGCTTCAAAATGAACCCCCCAATAATCCCCTTGTTCCTGATTAACTGCCTTAGTCTTTGCCTTCTCCAAACGAGCTACTATTTCTTTAGCGCTTGACTCCAACTGGTCTTTTTTGACGGCATTATAATAAGTTGCCCCACCTAAAGTAGCTAAAACCGCCGTAATACCCATCACAATCAAGAGCTCAATTATAGTAAAACCTAACCGCGATGACGCATATTTAGAGCCCAATGGTTTTGACCTAGTTTTCATATTCTTTAAAAATACTAAGGATAATAAGTTCCCACAAGTTATTAATTTTATCGGATTGATTAGACAATAGCGCTAGCATTAATTTAAAATTAAAATCTTTTATACTATTAATTAATTAGTAACTCAACACCCGCCTGCTCCTAATTTACAATTTTCATCTCCTAATTAATTTGTTTGCTAGAACTGTCCTACCAATTGATACATAGGAACAATAATGGACAAAGCCAGAACGCCAACAATCAATCCTATAAATACCAAAAGAACTGGTTCTATAAAAGAAACCAGCATTTTTAAAGATGATTCTGCTTCGGTTTTATAGAAATTAGCTAAAGTCTCTAGAATATCGCCAGTATGCCCAGCCTTTTCGCCTACGGCAATTAAATTAGACAGGACTCCACCAAAAACCCCTTCTTGCTTGAAAGCATCGCCTATAGACAGGCCTTTGGTGCTTATATTCCTGCTAATATTTAATAAAGCTTCGGTATATTTTTCGTAACCAGTAGCCTTGGCTGTAATTTCTAATGCTCGAATGATTGGCATCCCAGATTTAATTAAACTGGAAAGCACGGAAGTGAATCTTTGCAAAGCTAAATTTTCTTGCAAATGCCGAGCCACAGGAATTTTATCTAAGAAGTTACCGAAAGCCTTTTTCCCTTTACTGGTTTTAGAAAAATATAAGAAGAGACCAACTGGAATTATAATAAACAAGGGTAAGCAAATATATGCGTATTGATTTAAAAAGTTGGAAGCCCCTAATACAATTCTCGTATAGGTTGGAATTTTAGCCGTGGTGTTTTCAAATACTTTACCTATTTTGGGCAAAATGAACATGGCCATAAAAATTGTGACCGCCGCGGCGCCAATAATAAGGATAATAGGGTAAGTTAGGGCTGATTTTACCTTGGATACCAATTCAGATTCCCCTTCCAAATCTACAGAGATTTTCGCCAGGGTTTGGCTCAATTGGCCGGAAGATTCCCCCGCCTTAATTAAATTAGTAACCACTAAGCTAAAGTATTCGGGGTGCGCCTCAAAACTAGTATAAAAGGGTTTCCCCTTCTCCAAATTACCCCTTACTTCTAGAAGGAATCTCCTTACTGGACCTTCCGTGGAATCGGTAATTAAGATGTCTATGGCTCTAAATAAATCTGTACCAACCTGTAACATCAAAGAAAGGTATTTCATCAAAAATACCTTATCTTTAAGGCTAATTTTTTCTTTGCCCAAAGAAATATTAAGCCCCTTCCTTTTGACAATCTCCTTTATTGCTATAGGAATCATTCCTTGCGAAGAAATGTAGCCCAAAACAGTAGAAGTGTCTGGAGCCTCATAATCACCCTCCTTAATGTTCTGCTGAGCGTCTATAGCTTTGTAATGAAAAAGCATGGATATTGGTTCATCAAATTTATAAAGTTCATAAAGTAAATCCAAATTACAAAAGTCCGCTTTATAAACTTGATAAACTTTTTAATTGATAAACTTATATCTAATTTTACATCTAAAAAAGCCCCTTAGCAAGGGCTTCTTTAGTGCCTTATATAATTTAAACCTGTTTTTGCAAAATGTTTTTATTGCGCCTCTAAAGTCGTGCTTGTGGTCGGTATGGCATAAGCCGCCGGATTTTCCATTGCCCTGGCCAGTTCGCTATTATTACCAAGCTGATTAATCCAAACAATTTTGTCCCTATTCAAACTTAACTTATCTTCAGCCCCCCAAATAGAATTGGTGAGTTTGGCTAACATGTAAGGGGAAAGGCTGGCTGTTAGCGCATTATAATTTTTTTGCAGAAAATAAACATTAGTTAAATGTAAACTAGGAAAATAGCGCAATTTCCCAAAATATATTTCCCCATTATCCAAGTAAACAGCTGAGTAATGATTACGATTACCCATAGAGACCAATAAATTAACGGATAAAATTATTATGATCCCCGATAAAACAATTGTGATAACTAGGTATTTATTCCCTTTAAACATAAGCCTTAGTTAATAAATTTAATAATCTTTGTAGCCGTTAGTTTTTCCAAATTTAAAATATCGCTACCTGGTTCTTTTGTCCAAATAGCCACTTGGTCACCAGCTTTCAAAGCATTCGGATCTTCTAAATCTGAACTTGTCTTGGTAGAAAGGTCTTGCAATAAAAACGCAGTTTCTTTTGTGGTCAGTATTTCCTTGTCAATCGCTTCTTGCGTTGGGTTTTTAAAAATATGGCTTAGTCTCACACTCACAATCATTTGGAAAGGGTTCGCGCTTATAACTTGCTTCACTTGACCATCTATCAGATAGAGAGGTTGTCCTTGCTCATTTTCCGGTAAACCCATATTATTTGTGGGAGAGGGGCTATTATTTGCGGTCGTAACACTTTTTTTATAGCTTGACCTCTCTCTCACGATAACTAAGCCAGTAGTACCTAACAAAATAATTACTATCAATACGACTAAAATTTTATTTTTTTTCATATTATTGGTTTAAATATTTCAAGAATATTATACCAAAAGGGTTCGCTTTAGTAAAAGTTTTAAGATTTAACTAAAATTAATTTTGCAAATGTAGGCTCTTAAGCACCTGAGATAAAATAGACCCACGGACAATGAGGGCGCCAAGAAAAGCCGCGAACATAAAAGGCGCATAAGGAATTGTTTTATATATATTAAAAGTAACCTCAGGATTTGTTTGGCAAAATGCCTTAATGTTTGCAACCTGCAATTCGCTAAGACCATCTGAACTAGTTATCTCTATACCGGATGTTTGTAGTTTACTTTTTATTTGCGTCACACAGTCAGCTGTTAAAACCATGCCTGGACACAACTGGGTAGGCGTAATGGTAAGGGTCTCGTGTTTCTCTATATAGGAATAGACAAATTGTATTATTAGGTTAAAGAAAACCATAAACAAAATAGAGGGTCTCAAGATAGATAACAACGGATTGGAATGGTGCAAACATAAAATTATTGACCCCAATACACCTAAACCCATCATCACGGGCACAAAATATTTGTTTTTGGAAAAAGGTCTAAAAACTAATAGCTGTAACCCCAAAATTAATAAATACAGATTTAGGGGTTTGGCCATGATGGTCCGCAGGGTTAAGGGTGCCATGGTTTCTAAGCCCTCTAAAAAAACTAAGAAACTGACATATACCAACGGCAGCTTCAGAACTTTCCATATCAACTTTCCTACACTTTTGGCGCTAATTTTTGTAGGCTTAAAAAAATTAAAAATCACAATCCATGCGTTCCTGGAAAATAATTTATGTTTTTTTAACCAATCCGCCAGCAAATGGATTTCCTTAATTAGTATAGTTACCAAAAAAAACAAGCAAATAAGAAAAAAGGTGTCTATCAAAAGTGAAGCTGAAGGAAAAAAAGAAATGTAATCTTTCCCGTAAATTTCCAATGGGACAAGCAAAGCATAAAGCAAAAATAACTTAGCGTCTCCAGCTGCCCATAAATTGAAATACCATAAAATATAACCAAAAATGATGGCTATTGTGGCATTGGCCAGCAATTCTCCTAAATAGGTTAAATTAGCAGATTGCCTAAGAAAACTCCAACCATAAACAAACAAAAATAAATATAATCCCAAGATGTAGACCAATCCGAATAAAATATGGCGATTTTTTATTTTGCCATATTTTATATCGCTATAACTAGCCATACCCCCAACAAGAAACAGGGGCAGGAGAAAAAAAAGACTTAAGATGTGTTGTGGAATTATCATTATAATTGATGCGCTTCTTTTACCGGTCTATACTCAAAATCGCTGGGTCGTACTTTAATGTTTTTTACGGGATGGAACTCTTTTTCTCCTATCAATTTTAAATAGTCACGATGTATTCCCATGCAATATTTTTTTACACGGCAGTTATTGCAAGCTTTTACAAAAGTGACTTCCTCTCCCCTAAGGGTTCGCCAAGCATGTGGCCATAGTGTTGGTAGCAAGGTACAAAGAGGAAAATGATAAAGGCGAAAATCATTGAATGATTTGCTCCATTTTTCAGCTATTTGGTAAACCTTCCAATTAATCTGGTCATAACGTAATCCCACTAACTTGAAATTGTCTTGAGCTTGGCCTTCCATTTCCATAAAAACCAGCACTACATCTCTGATTAGACTAACATCAAACTCTTCGGTCAGGAATTCTAAAATCTTATCTAGATTCTTATAAGTTAATTTAGTAATTATAATTCGAATTTCTAGGAATTGGGAATCATTCTTATATCGCAAAATATTGTGAATCCCTTTTATTGTTTGTTCGAAACTCCCCTTGACCCTCGTGACCGCATCATGTGTTTTGGCGTTATAGCCATGAATGGCAATCTCTAAAACTAAATTATTAGTTCTTAAAACTTTGCGAGTAAAGGCTTCATAATAAAAAAGCCTGCCATTAGATGCCATCGCTATAATATTTTTAGGATATTGCTTGCTAAACCAGTGGAGTATCTCAAAAAAATCTGGATGGATAGTTGGTTCCCCGCCAGTTAAACAAATCGCTTCCCCTCTCTTTAATTTGGTATTGGTCCAGCGATTAATAATATTTTTGCACGAATATTCAGAGCTATTATTTTCGAGTTGATAATCCTTAGGATTAGTACACATCGTGCAATGGTTGTTGCATTGGTTCCAAATGGCAATATCTGGCATAGCTAAGACTCCACTATATTAAAAGTCATAGTATCATGTTCTGCAATTTCATCTATTTCCGCTTCTGTAACATTGTAATATTGGGCTTCATCTTGTAATTTTTTCTCAGCGAGAATCTTAGCTTCGGCCAGAGAAGAGGCTTTTACATAACCCAAAACTTCATAGTGCTCTTCGCTCTGATAGGTAATGATGTATTCTTTCTCGGCAGCTTCTTTATTGGTATTTGTGTTTTTAGTCATATAAATATGATGTTTAAAATATTTTAATAGATAAATTTTATTTCGTAATAGGTTTTAGCTCGGAAGTACCATAGTGTTTTATATAGTCAGGCCAAATCCCCTCACAAATATTATACAACTTACAACCTCGGCATATCTTGGGTTTAATCCTGCCCACTTCTTGTCGTCCCTTGATAGCATTGTCATCATAGAAATCGGGCGCTATGTGTTCACTATTGCTGTAAATTTGTATCTCCAGAAGCTCGCTAATCTGATTTAAATAATCTTGGAAATAACACAGGGGAACATAACGAATATGCCAATGGGGTATTTTATATTTTTTCCCAATATCTAAACATTTATGCACATAGGGGGCTATAACAGAAATCTTGGGCACTAATTTAGCAAATTGGTCATGCGCTCCACCATAGGTGGGGTCAACAAATATAAATTCCGCGTTTTTCAGGCCCAATTTTCTTATATACTCGCCTATTTGTGGCAAATATTTATAATTTTGTTTAACTATAGTGGTATTGGTTCCTAAACTAATTTTCAGTCCAGATTTTTTTATAATTTTTTGGACATTTCTCACTCCTTGCGTTAATTGTTTAAAACTTCCTGGCGTATCTGTAAGCACATCGTGTAATTTGGCAGTATGCCCATGGATGGAAAAAACAATACTATTGAGACCTGCTTGAATGATAGCTTCGGCAAATTCGGGATAAGCGAGCATTCTACCATTGGTAGCTATCATAATCGTTTCAAATCCCAAACTTTTGGCGAATCTAATGATGTTTAAAATATCTGGCCTGATAGTGGTTTCCCCTCCTATTAGCTCTAAATAAGTACTCCCCCTTTCCTTGGCTGAAATCATTTCGCGTTTAAGTGAATTGTAGGGAATGGCTGGAATTTTTCTTTTGTCATAATTAATGCAAAAAATGCATTTATTATTGCATGTGTAGCCTACGAAAATAACTGTTTTCTTTATCTTTTCCATTTGATTTTATCTATCTGGTTTTACTAAAACTGGCACATACTTATTCTCTTTTTTAGTTTCAAAAAGCTTTTTCTTATTAAAATAAATTGTCAATAAATTATCTGTGACGACAAGTTTGTTCCCCTTGGAAAGAATTTCTGCAATATCTCTCCATTGGTTAATAAGCTTTTTGTCTACTTTTTGATAATAAGTATCTGAATAAATCTTCGATTCAATTTTATTGTATTTAATTTCTCCTGTTCCCATGGTGTATCGTTTGAACGACCCCCAAAGGAAAATCTTATCCATAAGAGTCCAGTATAAAGAAGCTGCTTGTTTTTTGCAATCTTTAAATAAGGAGCTTCTTTTTTTATCTATATAATCGAGGCAAGCGAAAATTTCATCAACATAGGTTATACTTTTCTTACAAGTAAGATTGCAGGGATAATATGGCAAAAGAGACACGGTAAAAACATTTAAATGCCAGTCAAAATGTTTAGAGCGTTTTAAAGATTCTATGGCTGGATTTTTAAACCCAAAATTGTTGGGATTTCCTTGCACATTTTGCAAATAATTTCCAAATCGCAAACAACATTCTGGGTACCCCATCAATTTACCAAATTTGTAGCCATATCTGCCATCAATCATTTTAGCGTGATAATAATCTGCGCCTTTACGAGCCCTGTCCATAGTCGGAGCCAATGCCAAGATTATGTCTCCTTCACGGGAATCGCTAAGAGGTATTTCTTGAAAAATCCCTAGAGGACTGTTTACTATGTATTTGCACTTAGAGGTAGCCAAATATAAGTCAATTTGTCTAGCATAATCTTTAATTTTGTTTATATTTTTCTCAAGCTTATGAGTAAAAACCATCTCATCTGACATCGCCGGTTTATAACCTAGAACCGTCATCATTAATTCTATCTCTGAAAAACCAAAAAGCATACATAGCTTACTAATGACCGGATAAGCTTGTTTTAATTTTTGCTGTTGTGATTTAGCTAAAACCATCTATTATTAAAATTTGGGCTCAACATTGTTTTATTTCTCAAATTTGTTCGTTATCTATCTGGTTTTACTAAAACTGGCACATACTTATTAGCTTTATTAATAGTAAGCAAGCATTCTTTATCTTTATAGACACTACATTTTTTATCAGTTACTACCAGCCGATTTCCTTCTTTAAGAAATTTTTCTATTTTATGCCACTCTGTTAGTTTGTTTTCATCGACTTCTTGATAGAAAGTACCGGAAGTAAGCATAGGCTCTATTCTAGTATATTTTACTTCTCCGGTCATTAATCCGGTTCTTTTCAAATCTCCATAAAGCAAAATTCTGTCAGCACAAGTCCAATAAAGAGAAATGGGATTTTTTAAATAATCTTGTAAAAAAGAGCTTTGTGCTTTATCTACATAATCCATGTATAAAAACACCTTCTTAACATAATCTATGCTGCGAGGACAAGTGAAACTGCAAGGATAATGAGGCAAAAGAGACACAGTAAAAACATTTAGATGCCAATCAAAATGTTTTGAACGTTTCAACGATTCTATAGCTGGATTTTTAAATCCAAAATTATTTATGTCGCCATCCAAATTCTGTAAATAATTTCCAAATTGTAAGCAGCATTCAGGATATCCCATCAATTTACCAAATTTGTAACCAAATCTTCCATCAATCATTTTAGCGTGATAATAATCAGCTCCTTTTCTAGCTTTATCTTTAGTTGGGGCTAGGGCTAGAATGATCTTTCCGGGACGTGGATCATTAATAGCAATCTCTTTAAAAATACCTTGAGGGCTGTTTACAATATATTTGTATTTTGAAGTCGCCAATACCAAACCAGCCTTTTTGGCATAATTGGCAATATCTTTAAGATTTTTTTGTAACTTGGTATCCAAAAAAATAGCATCCGCCATCGCCGGTTTGCTACCCATTACCGTCATTAAAATTTCTGCTCCAGATAGATGAGATAACTCAACTATTTTTTGAACATTCGGATAGACTTTATCTAACATTCGTTTTTGAGTTGAGGTCAAAACCATTTTAAAGCATTAACTTTTATCTAAATGCCATCAGCTTAGCATTTTTTATCGATTTAATCTAATTCCCAACAAAAGTTTCCTTATAAAATACGGATGATTTTGCTGGCTATTAAATAGACTTTTTTACTAGGAATAGAGTATCTGCTTGTTCCTATCAATAATTATTACTAAAATTTTATTTTGTCTAGCATCTAAAACCAGACTTTCTAATAGCGTTTGAGTAAACTTGCCAACTTGAATTAAATTAACTTTATGAGGATTCAAGTTTTTTATTATATAATCCAATTCTTTATTATTTTGTAAATTACTTTTTATTTTATTACCCTTAAAATTTAATGCAGTTACAGGACGAATACCATCAAAATTAAATAATTCTATATATTTCTTCCAAAAACCCTGACATACATTATTAAAAATACATTTTCGACACAATTTATCTTTATTTTTATATAATTGTTGAAACTCATCACCCGCCATTTCAAAATCGTGATAAGCTTTATTTCCGATGACGCCAAAAGTTTTTTCTTCGCTAGAATTAAGACTAGAAATTACCGCTTCTTCAAATCCTGGAATGGCACACAAAGGAAATTGCCCACAGCTAGCAATGATTATTTTGTAACCTTTCTTTTCAAAAAATCGTAACGTTTTTATTAGATGCGGCCTAAGATCACTAATCTTGGGAAAGAGCCAATCATTATCAACGGCATTTCCCTGTGGAAAAGGATAGGCTAAATTTATAATTTTAATTTTAGGGAAGTTGGTAGATAGAAATCGCGCAAATGCGTACAAATTTTTATAGTTCTTGGTGGTAATTACTTGATAGATAGTTAAAGAACGCCCGTGAGCAATAATATTCTTGATTCCATTAATTGTTCTATTAAATGAATTCGGCAAACGAGTTAACTGCTCAGAAATATTTTCTTTATGTGAGTGCAAGGAAACGCTAAAATTTAAAATATTTCTAAAATCAGCTTTTAATAAATCGTTAAAATATTTTTTATCGCTTAAGCGTACACCATTCGTAATAATGCAGATACTTTGAATACCTTTAAATTTTTCGGCATAGCGAATTATTTTGGGGAGGTCATCTCTTAGTGTTGGTTCCCCACCAGTAAAAACAATCCCTTCCCCCCCATTTTTAACAAAATCAGAAATGGTTTTTTGCGCTTTTGTGATATTCATGGACCCAAAAACACCGTTATTTTGTCCCTTGACGACACAAAAAACACAATCTTCATTACACTTCTCATCCGGGTTTATATAAATTACTGTCGGACTCCTCCTTTCTTTGTGGACAGATAATTCGACTTTTTTGTTTTTAGTTATTTTTTGAATAAACTTATCCATGTTTATTGGCCAAATTTTTTAAGAAGCTTCTGTGGATTATCTTTCCGTGGTTTAAAATCCTTAACACCATATAATTCTTTCATTCTTGGATAAAAACCTGCGCAGATTTCATTTACACTGCACCTTTGACATTGAGGTGCTTTTATAGCCCTAGCCGAATCTAACTCAGAAAAATTTAGGTCTCTTTTGCCGGTTAGATAATCATCGGTTATTTTTGTATTTTTGATTTTGAAAGTGGTAGAAATAGTGTGAGTTTCAAATCCTTGCATGATGCAAAGGGGCACAACTTCTGATACATCAAAGGGAATATTGTAATCAACGCATTTCCTCATAGCCTTTTGTAAATAAGGCTTGATATCGCTTAAGCGTGGTATTATCCATTGGTTTTCCCACGCCCAACCATCGGGAACAACTATACTTAAATTAAGAGTTAATTTTTTGATATGCAAATCATGAACAAAATCAATAAACCCCGGTATATCCTGATAATTTAACTGATTAACTACATGGATGATGTGTATATCAAAGCCAACTTTATTAGCAAATTTAATGTTTTGAATAATACTTTCATACCCGAAATCTACACCTCTTAATTGATTGCTAATATTTTTTTTATGGCTGTGACAAGCAAAATTAATAATATCTAATCCAGCTTTTTTGAGATCTTTTAATTTATTCAAGGACAACAAGGTCCCGTTAGTTTGGATTTCAACAATAAAATGACATCCTTTAGCATAATGAATAACTTCTAAGAGGTGTAAATACAGCAGTGGTTCGCCTCCTGTAAAAATAATCCTTTTACAGGTTGGATCATTCGCTAATATGCTAATTTTCTTTTTTATTTTTACTAAGCTGGTCTGGAAAGAATTATTATAAGAATTCTTTGGGGGACGATTGCAAAAAATGCATTTTTGATTGCAATTAGAGTTTGTTTGAATATAAATCGATGTTTCTCCTTGTAAATTAGACACTGGTTTTGTGTTCAAATTTAAAACAGTTTTTTTAATTAATGTTTTTGCGGTCATATATTAATGAAGGTCAATAGAATTGAGTATGGCAATTCGTTTATTTTTCTCCGAAATCCAATATAAACCCATCCATAATATTCTGTTTTTTATAAACAAATAGAGACCTATCATCTTTAAAAATTTCTACTTGTTTATCATTAGCCGTAAGTTTGTTGCCGCTTTTCAAGGCTTTAAATATTGGTTTATCTAGGAGAAAGAATGGTAGAGATATTTTTTGATAATATACAGCTTTATTTTTAACACGACCATCTAAAACTGCTAATTTAAAGAGGTCAAAGAATAGAATTGGTTTAGATAAGGTCGCTTTTACCACCCGCTCTATATCTGGAGTATATCGTTTCATTAAAAAGTCTATTTCTTTACCCATTTTAATGCTTTCTTGGCAATCATAACGACACGGAACGTGAGAAATAAACTGAAAATAATGAAATGGGATGGAAAGACGCATGTTCAGTGGACCACATTTTTCAAAATCCTTAACTTCATTGTCCCCGACTCTTGACGAAAAGTTAAGCAAATTATTAGCAAAGGGGCTACATTTATAGGCAGTTTTATAAGCCTCATAGGTCACGAGAGGCGCATTGTGTTGTTGATCTGCATGAATATACTTTACCCAACTTTCAGTGCAACACTTAGGGTATCCAAGCAATTTGCCCATTACATCAGGGGTATCTCCTTTGCCGCAAAATGCATTTAATGTCCTTTGTGCCAAAAGTTTGTTGTACGATATTGAAGATATTTCTATCCGTCTGTGCCAAAGTGTTTGCTCACCAGAAACAATATATAAATTAGGAAAATTACTTCGGATCAATTGAATATCCTCTTCTGAAATGCCGCAATTAATTACCGGCTTGATTCCGGCCATTAGGGCAAGAAATTCTTGCAAAACAATGTGAGTTTTAGGAATTATAATTGCCGCTTTTTTTAACTGTGAATCTACGGTTGTCATAATTTGAATTCTTTATTACCATAAAGTTGAAGATAACTATCCAATATACCATCGCAAGATTGTTTGTAGGGGCATTTGGCACATAAAGGAATTCTTACTTTTCTATTATTCTTTTCTAAACATGGAAAAAAATATTGTCGAGCCTCTACTGGTAAACTACAGGGAGGGAATTCCACCAAAAGAATTTTTAGGTCTTTTTTATCCAAATAGCCACCATTTTTTATAGTATCAAAAACATATGCCCCAGCTTTTAACATGGGTAAAATGATTTTTTTACTAGACGATCGATAGCTTAAAGGCGCAATATTTAAAATATTTATTTCTTTTACTCCTAACCCAGTTAACAGTTTTAAACTAGCCCCCAAACTTTTATAATTTAATTTGTTCACAGGTAGGTTAACCAGTATGCTTACGTCTGGTTTTTTGTACTTCAGCACATTTTTTATCCCAGCTATTGTTTGACCATAAGCCCCTACGACCTTTACTTGAAAATCGTGTACAGCCGGTGTAGCTCCACTCAAAGAAATACCTATTTGGTTTACTCCCGTATTAAGGACGGCTTTAGCGAAAGACGGTTGGCTTAAAAGCCTTCCGTTGGTAGTAAAACCAACTTGGTGAAATTTAAGCTTTTCTACTAGCTTAAGAATTTCCAAAAAATCTGGACGAATGGTTGGTTCTCTTCCCATGATGTTGATAAAATCATAATGCCGTCTAATTAGTTGTGCTTCTTTTTCTATTTCTTCTAAGCTTTTCTGCTTCAACGTTTTTAGATATTCATCAGCCTCACTACAAAATATGCAATTGTTGTTGCAGTAATAACCAACGTATAAATAAGGACTCGAGTCTAGCATATTCTTAATTTGATATTTATTCTGTCGTACCATTAATTATCTTATTTCTCAACACAAGCAGTTGAATCATGTAACTTTCATTTGGAAGATAAAGTTCCTTTTCGATTCGTGACCTTTTCTGGACCACTAATTGGCAAATATTTTTAAATATATTGTTATTATCACAATCAAAAGATTTTAGAAAATATACCTTCGGTTCGTTTTTAATATCACTTGAGTTTAAAATAGTATCCGCTGATAACTGCGCATTTGTCAATTGGGTATTGCTGTTAATAAAATCGGTAACGCTTATTGCTTTATACCCCAAACACAATAAAATATTTCTATCTGTATTGGATAAAGTAACAATAAGGGATTGCTTGTCAGTGAATCCTGATAAGAGTCTACTATCAATGGCATAAGAATTAAACCATGAGGGAAATGAGGTGATTTCACTTCGGTAATTATTCAGGCTGCATATACAAATACACATCTGGAATGTTAATAAATAAATAATTAAACCCTTGCTTAAAAACTTTATTATTGCCTGTTTCTGCTGCCCCATTGCCCAAAACCAATATAAGCAATATCCTGCATAAATAACCAGAAACCCATAAGCAGATATAGCGTGTCTAGCCTCATACCAGCCACAATCAAAACAATAACCAAGCGCCAGGGAGGCAAAAAAGATTATGGGTAAAAAAAATTGTAATTTCTTGTGTGTGTAATCTCCGGAAATCAAAAATATACCAATAATGGCCAGTAGTACCGGTAAAATAAGATCATTTTGACTCCAAAATTTAACAAAAACCGGTAAATCACCTAAAAAATAGCTTAGGCTAATCCTCGTATTAACCAAAGGTTTTAAAAGCTTATTTACTAAAAGTACAAAAGAATTATTGGCATAGACATCATTCGTTGTTTGAGAGGGAAAACCACACCAACCAGGATTTCTTGAAAAGGAAATCTTAAACAAATTCGCTTTTATTATTGGTGGAATTAGTAGCATTACTGCGATAATAGAAAACAAAACTATTTGTTTTTTAGAAAAATTTTTCCATTCTTTAACGATACAGAATATAATCAGATAGATAAGATAATAAAAGAAATACTCCATTTTGGTCTGGTTAAGAACCATCAGTGAGCTTAAAGCAAGAAGATGTAGAGATAGTTCGTGATATTTAAAAGCCAAAAGGATTGTTAACAAACACAAAAGAGATAAAAAATGTACTAAAGTTGGTAAACCGAATAATACACCAGTGTAACGATATGACCAAGGGGTTAGTATGTAAATAATCACACTAAAAAGGCCAGCTGTATCATTGTCAAATAAAGTTCGGGAGCAACCAAAAATAAGCCATAAGCTTAAACTTCCCAAGAGAATGTTAAAAATCCTTATTGCTGGATAATTAAAATTGCTTACTTTCAAGAGGCCTGCCATTATTATAGGAAATACTATACCTGTATGCTCATTAGAATAAGTTACTTTGTTGCCCCCCAATATAGTTTTTGCCCGATAGATAGATCCCCACTCTTCGTCGGCGGCTCTAAAAGAATTAAAATTAAGATTAATTACAAAAAAACATAACGTTAAGCAGATTAGAATGATTAAAATTGGTTTCTTAATCTGTTTGCCTAAAAACATGCTTTTTTTAATGATAATTGCTAACCAGCCCATGCCAATAGCAAACATTATTATCATTATCATGAGTTGTAAGCTCCAGGGATAGATAACTGAGGAATGGAAAAAAAGTTTATCTATAATTTGCGTCAGCATATTATTGTCTTATAATCTTGCTTTCGAACGATTTAAAAGCAGTTCCACCATACAGTTGCTTGTAAAGTGTCCAGATCCCACCGCACTCTTTCTCGTAAGCGCAATTTTGACATTGAGCGCCTCTAGTTTTGTGAATATCATAATAAACGCTATCCTCTTTTTGGAAACGTTTGGGGTTATACCCCACCTGATGAATAGCCTCTGCTCTACCTTTGGCTGCGATAATATTCATATTGGATTGATTTAACAGTTTCTCTGGGAATAAACAATAGGCAAAATCAAAAAAATTTACTACTTCGAATTTTTTTAAAGTAGTATAGAGGGAGGCAAAAATTTTCCGTAATTTCTGGGGATTGACTGACAAGATTTTATAATTCGTTAAAGCATAACCATCTGGAATAAGGTCCAGCAATGTCCAGTATTTAGCCCCTAGAGAAACTAAAAATTCCCCTGTTTTTTTAAGGCCATTTATCGTTCTGTTAAACACTGCTGTATTGATAGTAGTTACAATTCCCAAAGATAAAGAATTTTTAATTCCTTGGACTGTTTGTTCAAAACTGCCTGGTACTCGGGTAATGCTGTCATGTACCTTAGATTCTCCTGAATATAAAGTTATAGTTACTCTGTTTAAGCCATTCTTTTTTAAGGACTTCAGATATTGAAGTGAACTTAAAGCCCTACCATTAGTACTAAGAGCTATTTCTCTATAACCAAGTTTTGTGGCTTCACTTACTAGCTCCAAGAGGTCTTCTCTTATGGTAGGTTCTCCCCCAGTAAACTCTGCCCGTTCAAATTTGAGCCTCTGCCCTTCTTTTAAATCTTTTAAAATGTCTATTCTACTTCTTGGAGTAAAATGTACACCCTTTGGTCTAACACTGCACATAACACAATTATTATTGCAACTGAAGCCCGTCATTATCAGAAAGACTTGATTGTTTGAGAATGTATGATCAGAGTAATTCTTTACCATATGTTAAAATTAATATTTAAACCGCTAGGGGTAAGAATAGTAATATACAAATAAGACTATTTTAAACAGTTGTGTTTGTTTGCTAATTGTTTAATTTCTTTATCTCCAAACAAAGAAAGATAGTCTTCCCATACACCAGCGCATTTTTTAGAGAATATGCAGGTTTGGCATATCTTTATCTTCTCTTGGCCAATAGCATTCGTATCGGTGTTACGTACACTTTTCTTCCGTCTCTCTTTGCCATACCTTATGGGTTTTTCCACCCCTAGTTTTTGTTGTGCGGTGACAAAGCTAACACGAGGTGACATTGCCAATATAGCAGGAGTAAAAAGGCAGGGAGAAAAGGCATAAAAAATAACTGTTTGGAATTTATTCAATAGGGGCTGTAAACTTTCTAGGGTCATAGCTAGATCGATTCTTTTAACACACAAGTCTTTATAATTACCGGTATTTTTGTTTGGAAGCAGGTCGGTAAGGGCCCAGATAGACACACCCAAAGAATGAATAAAATTTCCTATTTTAAATAAATACCGATAGTTTAACCCTAAAACAACTGTGACCACACTTACGGTTAATTGCTTATAGGCTAGAGCATTTTTGATTCCGGTTATAGTTTGTGAAAAAGCGCCAGGGTCACGAGAAATGGCTTCGTAAAGTTTTTTATTATGAGCATGTAGGGAGAATGTAATATTTGTCAAACCAGCCTGCACAAGTTTCTGACAAAATATTTTGTCGCTCAATAGTACTCCATTAGTGCTTATGCCTATATTTTCATATCCCAAATTCTTGGCTTGTTGTACCAGGTAGCAAAGGTCTGGCCTTATCGTTGGTTCACCGCCAGTAAATTCCATTCTCGTATAGCCTGCTTTTCTTCCCTTGATTAAATCTCTTATTATTTGTTTTTTGCTGCCATCCATCAAATTTTGATTTGAAGAGCGAACAGAACACATAATGCAATTGCTATTGCAGGACAATCCGGCAATTATCAAAAAAACTTGTTCATTGGGAACTTTTTGCTTTTTAATTTCTTTTTTTACTATCATTTCTATTTTATTGGTTTAAACTCTTCCCAGCCGAAAAGGGCTGGATATTCACACCAGGGCCCCTCACAGATCTTATTCTGAGAGCAATTTTTACATTGTGGCCCCTTAGCCTTGCCGCTATTCTTTCTATACGCTCCATAATCAGCCAATTCTATTTTATCGTCAATTACACTAGTAAAGGGGATATATTGCTCAGAAATATATTTTTCATAATTTTTCATGAAACAATAAGGAACAGCCTCTACCATTACCTTAGCTCCTGCTTTTGACCCTATATCAATGCCTTTTTTAATGTAGGACATTACTTTGTTGTAACGGGGGACAATTTTATTTACCAACTTTGGGTCACGCATAATAATACTGTTAATATGCATAAAGGCAAATTGGAACTGATCGACTTTAAGTTTTATTAAGAGCTTGGCTAATTGAGGCAAATCTTGGTAATTCATAGCGGTCACAACACTATTGGTGAGGACATATTGATTTAGTGCTTTCAAATTTTTGATACCAGTAGTTACTTCCAAAAAACTCCCGGGAGCCTGTGTTAAGCCTTCATGAATTCCCTTACAGGAACCATGTACGGCGAGAGCGAATTCATTGGCCCCCGCTTTCACGATGTCTTTACAATATTTTTTATAATAAAACATTCTTCCATTACTTTGGATTTGAATCACTTTATAACCGAATTCTTTAGCATAAGAAACCCAATTAATTAGCTCAGGTCTCACAGTGGGCTCACCGCCTGTAAAAACCACCCCCTCATGGTTTTTGCGCATACGCTTTAAAATTGTTTTTATTTCATTGTCTGTTTTGTTGGGGCAACTAAATCTTTTATCGCCCTGAATGCAGAAAAAACAACGATTATTACACTGAAAACCTACTTTTAGGTCTAATCTGTTCATGCTTTATATAATTAATACATTGATTTTTGTCATCAGAAACAGTACATCACTTATAATTTGGGGCGAAAACAAAAGGATAAAATTTTATGTACTTCTTCCAAACTCTAGGACAATTTTTTGCATACAAGCAATCCTGGCACTCCCTAGCAAAATATTTATCCCGATATAGTTGGTCGAAAGAATTGAGATCGGTCTTGATATGATATTCTACCGTTTTATTTTTATATTTACCCAATATGCAAAAGGGATAGAAAGTAAGTGAAACTTTTATCCCTAGGTTATTTGCATAATCGATAGCCTGCTTAATAAATGGAAGCGTGTCTTCTATCCTTGGGATGAGATAACTATGTTTTAAAGCACGACCTTTTGGAATAATGAACAAAAAAATAGTTTCTTGGATATGCAATCGATTAAGTAGGCCAATATATTCTTTAAGGTATAAAAAATTTGACGAACAAACCACTAAATTACAAATAACCCTAACCCCTAATTTATTCAAGTTTTGGATTGCCTTTAAGGCTCTGCCAAACCCACCCCTCTCACTTACTAGTTTATCATGAATTTCAGCAGATGGACCATGCAGAGAGAGGTAAATTGTAATATTTTCTTTCTGCCTTGCCAAGCTTTTTCTAGCTAAGTGATAATGGCTAAAACCAGTACCATTTGTTTTTATGGCAATCTTTTTGAAACCCAAAAGGAAACTTTCTTCTATGAGTTCCGGGAAATATGGCGCAATTGTAGGCTCGCCCCCATCTATACCTAAGAAAATCGCCTCTTGTCTCCTTGCCCTCTGGAGTTTTTCCCGCGCTTCTTTAAACGAGAGCATATATCCTTTTCCTCCATTAACCAAACAAAACCCACATTTTTGATTACAGGTATTTCCTAGATTCAAATGATAATAATTCATAAAATATTCCTCGAGTTGCTTGCCTATTAAACGGAGCTATTATATCATATAATATGCTATTATTCACTGATTAATATGCGCGAGACATGATGTTAACAATACCTAATTTGCACAAAAAATTATCCAAGCTTTTATGGCTAATACCCATTGTTTTAGCAATTACAACCTTTTTTTTAATCACTAAAACCGAGCTTCCTTTACCATCAATCAAGCTCACCCAAACTCAATATATAAAAACTATAGAGACTTTATCAGGTAAGGATGATTTTTCTCAAGCCTATAAAGTCGCTCTAAAGTACGAGAAGAAATTTCCTAAGTCCAGTAATAGCGCCTATTATTTAGGTGAAATACTATTCCATTTAGGACAGTACCGGGATTCCATCAATAAGTTGCAATTTGCTCTTAAGGATGATTCCTTGTCAGCGTCTAAAAAATCTAATATCTATTACTTAATTGGTCGAGATTATAACTATCTGCATGATTCTGCCAGCGCAATTGCTTATTTCCAAACAGCTCTTGGTATTGATGCCAATAATTTTTTAGCTTATGATTCCCTGGGAATGGAATTCATGACAAAACGAGAGTACAAGAATGCTCTAGATACTTTTAACACTGAATTGTCAATTATACCAGATAACCTTACCAACCCATTAGCGACCTCCCCTTACTATAATTTAGCTGCCATCTATTTAGAACTAGGAGATCATACTAACGCTCAAAAAAACATAAACTTCGCAGAAAAATTATCCGCAGGCTTAACACAACCTGTCCCGACATTATTATTAGCAAAAATAGCCAGCTTAAAGCTAGCTATCGATAAGATGGGACAGTAAATTCGTTTTAACTCTATGCTTTATCGCGAAGACAGAAAATCTTTATAAATGTCTTCCCGGTCTTGATATTCACTAAAGTTTCGTTTACCAATTTGATTACGCGCAAAATAGACTCTTTCCCCTTTTAGCCTGTATAGTTCTAAACAATCCTTGTAGCTCACTGGCAAAGAGTAGGTTTGGCATACCTCTAAATATTTTTGTCCGAATAAAATCTTTGGTAATGGTTCTGTGACTCTATAGCACACTTTATTCTTTTGTAAGGCATCTAGAAAAATAGTAATGGAGTTCGCCGTATTTTTATTTAATAAAGCCGTGGTGATCTGGAAGTTAATTAAAACCATTACCAAGTCTTTATGCTTATTTTTATAATTTATAATTTTTGCAGCCAATGCGCTTAAGTGTTCAACGTCCTTAATTATAATATAAGGATTTTTCTTTAAATTCTTCCCACCATTGCTAACAGCCAATTCAAAATCAGTATACAAAAGAGAAAAGAATAATCTGCCGTTTTTTATTTGCAAGCATGGTTTTTTATTAATCAGATACCTTTCAGAAAAATATTTCAAAGTAATCGTGGGCGATATTTTTTCTATTGACCCACAGAGAGGAATTATTGGGTCAATCGTGCCACTCTTGTGACCTTGAGCATATAAGCAAATCGTGGAGCAAGCTCTCAGCAGAGAGCAATCATTACAACCATTAACGTTCATCTGGTGTTCGATTTTGTCCTTCAAGCCATCTACCTTAGCTAAATCAATTTTAAATGCTTTGGTTTTAGAATTATACCCCCCCACTATAAAATCTTGCATGAAAGGATATTTAATAAAATCGCTAGTATCATTATGTCTATCACAAGCCGAAGCATTACCGTGTGGGTCAATAACTAAATTAGATTTAGTATAGATAGAACAAGTAACTGTAGAACCTATTGCTTTAAAATTTAAAACAGTAACATCCATTCCCAATTCATTTTGTAGCTCCATTAACTTTTTAAATTCTTGAAATAACGATTCTAGGTTACTTAGTTTAGTCGTTTGTTTCAATTCTAATTGTTTTATCATTGCCTTGGCAGCCCCCACCTCTTCTAATGGCCCAAAAGCCAGATTTTTGACGCCTAATTGCCAAAAGTAGTTAACAATTTGGGTTTCATTACCAAAAAGATCGGCTGTCATTGTCGCCCGCACAACAAAATCCTTTTGTTTTTTAATAAGATATTTCACCGTGTTTTCCACTATTTGGCTTGATGGCATACCGTTCGCAAGCGGTCTATATTTATTTTGAATAAAGGCCGGGCCATCACAAGAAATTTGAATATGTTTAACATTCTTGATTAGCCAATCTGCTACTTGCTTAGAAATAATGCCATTGGTTGATAGCGGATTAATAGTAACCTGACCGATTTTCCGTTTAGCATAATTAACGACCCTTTTTAACAATATAAACTCAGTTGTGGACTCACCCTCTCCAACAAATTTTAAATTAAGAGAATCTCCACAATACTGAGAAACATAATCAATAGCCTTCCTCGCTATTTCGAAAGTCATCACTTGGTGATCAGGTTTTCTGCCAGACAGGGCATAACAATAACGACACCTTAAATTACAATTAGGGGTCAAGTTTAGCTGTAAATTAGTGAAATAAGTATTTGGCTGAAAAACTCTTGGATGCTTTATCTCCAAAGTAACAATTTGCAAATCAATTAGCAGTTGCGGTATGAAAGATTGCGAGGAAAAATTCTCAATGTATTTTCTATAATCTTTATATTGTAGTTTAAAGACTTTACCCAGTATAAAAGAACCCAAAATGATCTGGGTTTTAGATGCAAACAAAGTAACCAAAGTATTATTAATACTATAACCAAAATCAGGTATTAGTTTCACTAATTCCTTATTTTCTAATACCTGACTAAAAAATGTCGTTTTTTTTAAATCTACTATCTCTATTAACATATAACTAAATTTAGGAACCAGCATAGGTGTATCCCGTTGTTCCACAGCAGCAATTACTATGAGACACATGTGAAGCATGGGAACCATGGGAACCGTGGGAGCTATGAGAAGAATGAGAAGAGTGAGAGGAGTGAGAGGAGTGAGAACCATGTGAGCTGTGGGAACCGTGGGAGCTATGAGATGAATGGGAGGAATGAGAGGAGTGAGAACCATGTGAGCTGTGAGAACCATGAGAAGAATGAGAGCCGTGGGAGCTATGAGAGCCATGGGAACTGTGGGAACCATGAGAAGAATGGGAAGAATGGGAAGAATGGGACGAATGGGAGGAATGGGAGGAATGGGAGCCATGGGACGAATGGGAGGAATGGGAAGAATGCTGCCCCTTGCCAGCAACATCACTAAATTGGCTAACGTGAGCGCCAGTTGAAGGTGGTGTAGTAGCATTGGATATATGTTCTCCCCTCCCAGAAATATTAGTAAACTGGCTAGTGTGGTCGGCCCTAGCCACTTGGTTACCCAAAGCCGCTCCAGCCATTGTTAGGGCTAAGCCGAGTTTGAAGGCATTTTTTTTAGTAATCTTACCTTCTTCGCTGGTTAAAAAAGCTTTTAGATTCTTTTTAATTTTTGGTAGTTTGTCCATGAAACGTATTATTTGCTCTTTTTTATCCCTAACCAATTTTTAAAAACTTCTTTCACCTTAGGGTTCTCCATTTTTTTAAATAAATAATCCAACATACCTGTATTCAAACGGCAGCGATAGTTATTAGCGTTAGGCGGGAAAAGACTGTTATACAGGGAATAATTTAAAACAGGACACAGCCCGCAATAAGGCTTATAGACGCAATAGTCGCATTGGGAATTTTCCAAAATAGAGGCTTGGCATACTGCTCTCAGATTGGGATTGGCAATTATTTCCTTATAACCATTTTTATTTACGTCACCTAAAACAAACGTATCCTCTCCCAACATTCTGGCCTCATCACAAGTATAAACTAGACCATTATAATTATACAACATTTGTCCAATGCCGGCACCACAAGGAGACCTCAGGTCCAGGAAATTTGGATCTAAATCCGTAAAAATCTTTCTTAGCATAATTATGCTTTCTCTCTCGTAGAAAAAATGCCCTTTAAGATTCAGGTTAATGATATAATCCATGGATTTTTTCCAGAAGTCTAAAAACTCGTCTACAGAGTAGCCTATAGGATTTTGGGGGTTACCAGAAAGCCCTAAAAGACTCAACGGTCTTAAATGAATACCAACAAAACCCCACTTTCTGTATTCATCAACAATCTCTTTAGGATATTTTAAAGATTTATGAGAAATAGTTACCAGAGCTCCTAATCTATATAAAGACTTATCTTTAGCCTCTGCTTTTTTAAACTTAGCTATCCAATTAGTGGTAGCTTGATAGCTGTTTCCGCCAACAAATGGTCGATTAAAATTATGCAATTCTTCTGGCCCGTCCAAGGAGGTACAAACAGAAATATGGTGTTTAATTATATAGGCATATTTTTCATCATCCATCCTGCTCAAATTGCTCACCAAACTAATAAAGAGCTTCTTTTTGACCTTAATATTCTTCTTTTCGGCATATTCAACAATCGTTTTTATAACAGGCCAATTTACTAATGGCTCCCCTCCCTGGAACTCTATAGTAATATTAGGATTAGGAGAGGCAAAAATAGTATCCACCACTGCTTTGGCCGTTTTGGCATCCATATCGTATCCTTTTGCCTCCATTCCCTTGGAACTAGCCTGACAATAGATGCAGTTATAGTTGCATCTTAGGGTTACCACTACGATATGAAGAGAGGGGCCATCAAACAGAAAAGCATTACGATTACGATAGCTATTGATTAAGCTATCCACATTTTCGTTTTCTTTTAAAAAGTTCTTACTGGCTAATTCCTTATACAATTTACTAGTTGGTTTTAATTTACCCCCAACGAAGCTCTGGAAATCTTGAGTTGACAGCCAACTATACTGCCCCACATCATTGGTAATGAGATAATCTTTCCCGAATTGCTTATATCGAAAGAAGCCAACCTTGTCTTTATTTAATTTTATCTGTGAAATATTCTTATTCATAACGTTTAGCTTCTGATTTCAGATAAAACATAATTACAGAACTCCTCTTTTAAATTAAGAGGGGTATCCTTAGTATTTTTCTTGCTTTTCAAATTTACGACAATGAATTTTTTCTTTTCTTCTAAAGTAAAAACTGCGATTCCCTTATAGGCTGCAATAGCCGCTTTAACTGACTGGACGGTATAAATTTCTTTATTAAAATTAATGGTCATGTCCGAACAGATAAGTTATTCTTATTTCTTAGCTATTTTGTTGGGCTTTTTCTTGCTAATCTTTTTGGGAGAAAATTTTTCTTCCCAGGGTATCGCTATACCTAAGTCATCCCCTTTCCATTCACCCGTATCTTCGTCGCTGTTTGTGCCTATTCCAGCAGATTCGTCTGCTAATGGATCTTCGCCTATTGCTCCAACCAAAGCCCTTCCGACAATATATTCTCTAATTTTTTGGTTGTCTTTAGCAATTGACTCCCTGAGAGAATAATTAAGTAGTTGATTACTAAACTCACCACTTAAATTTTCCAAACCCTTTTTAGTTAAGATTGTTTTCGGCTTCAAGACTGTAATAATATCGCCCGCCGCATCTTTATCTAAAAAAACATAGGTCGTGTCTAAAAAAACATAGGCTGCGCCATAAATCGCTTCCAAGGTGTATGTTTGGACATCAATCTTTAAAGTAACTTCGTTCTTATCCACATCTATATGAGTACGATCCATATATTGAAATAATTACTTAAGTTTAAATAGGATTGCTAACTTTGCAGCATAACATATATCCATTAGTCTGACCAACAGCTGACCAGGTATAATAGCCAGCTGGGCAAGTAGTAGTCCCACTGCCATTTGTATAGGCAACCAATGTACAAAGATTGGTGTTGCCAGTAATATACAAATCCCCGGAAACATCCAATTTGTGAGTTGGTGTCATTCCTATTCCTACGTTACCAGAAGAGTTCCAAACACCAGTGCCTGGCATGGTAACGCTGCCTGTAAAAGTAGGGTTGGCTGTAGGTGCTTTAGCATCAAGGGCAGATTGGACCGCTGCCACTGCTCGAGCATTAGTAAAATATAAATTACTGCCTTCAGACACTAAACTAGTTGTGTAATCTCCTGATTGAGCGGTTACTGTTCCAGTGCGCCCAAAAACAGACATTACATCTCCACCACCGCCTGTAACCGTTTGCCAACTCGCTAACCCACTATCATCCGACGTTAGCACTTTGCCGGAAGCAGGATTACCTCCTGTAATTTTCACTTGTCCAGCTACTTCGAGTTTTGCTCCAGGCGTAGCCGTTCCAATACCCACATTGCCGCTACTATCAAGGTTAATAACAGCGTTAGCATTAGAGTTAGGACTGCCTGTAGGTGAAACCCAAGCATAAGCATAAATACCCAACAAGGCCACTAGCAATAACGAACAAAGGATACTCGTCCAAAAAAATGGCTGCTTAAGTATATCTTTATGTAAAGTTGCCATATTACAAATTTTAAATCCTAAATTTTAAATTAATTTTAAACTTTTTAATGTTTGAGGATTAGACATCTGGAGGTTATGCAGACGTCAGGCTATAAACTTTAGATATCAAAATGAGTATTAGTAAAGTTTTGTTCTATCGAGCACTTACTTTATAACTTTATAAACTTTACTGGTAGTGAGCGTAGCCCAACTATAAACTTACACTCACATTATACCACCTTTAAATAGCCAATCAAAGGCAAGGCTATTATTAAATTATTAATTTTAAATCTCTAATTTTAAATCAAATCTAAATAACTAAATAATTAACCATAAAATAAACCATTATGCATAGAGTTGCAATTTAAAATTTAGACATTGGGGCATTCAATTAATCCGGTAGCTAACGGATAGCCTTTAAAATTATGACTCTTCTATTCTAAATAGCTTCTTAGTATTAGCGAAAGTTATATCTTTAACTTCATCTATACTTACTTGTCTGACCTTGACTATCTTTTCTAAAACATACTCCACAAATTTTGGTTCATTTCTTTTGCCTCTAAAGGGCACTGGCGCCACGTACGGGGCATCAGTTTCTATCAATATTCTTTCTAAGGGAACCTCTCGCAGGAGATTATCATAACGATTGTCAAAAGTAATATAGCCGTCAAAACCCAAATAAAAGCCTCTCTTTAAAAAATCTTGAGCTTCACCTAGATTCCCTTGGAAAAAATGGACTACTCCTTTAGGCATTTGGGGTAATCCATCAAGTATTTCTAAGGCATCCCCATAAGCGTTAAAGCCATTGCCTTCCCCATTTTTATTGCGCAGGTGCATTATAATCGGCAAATCATGTTTGAGCGCCAAATCCAGCTGTATTTTAAACAACCATTTCTGTTTTTCTCTTGTCTCCATCGTTTCTGCATTTTGTTTAAACTTTAAACTTTGGACTTTAGACTTTTCCTCTAACTGCGCATAGTCCAGTCCGCCCTCACCTACGGCCACTACTTTTCTATCATGCACTATTGTTTCTAGTAATGCCGATACATTATCTGCCAATCCATCGGCATACTCCGGATGAATCCCCACTGTGGCCCAAATATTTTTAGGATATTTATTAGCTAAAGCAATAGCTTTTAAAGATTCTTCATAACTTGGACCGACGGTAACCATAAACAGACCGTCACGCTCGGCTTCATTTATGATTTTTTCTCTATCTACATCAAATTTTGCATCTGTCAGATGACAGTGGGAATCAAATAACATAAAAATTAATTAACTAAATACATAAAAACTGATAAAATTGAGAACATTTAAAAACAAGTTTACCCATTCCGCTTGCACTTCGCCAAATACTTCCAATCTTGACAAATAGCTTATATTTGATATCATCATAATATCACCACGAAAAAGACCCTGTTAAGGCTCGTCCTTAATGGGGGCTTTTTCATTATTGCCCGTTTCTGAATTAGCATTCATAGAAATTAGCCGTTTTACGTCATTTAAATAAGTAATAGGAGCATTGGTTCTCTTTAACAAAATAGAACATTTCTCTGGAACACTTGGCGAAAGAATAATTTTTAACTTATTCTTTTCTTTTAAGAACTTCACTAAGCCAGCATAATCACCATCACTACTAACTAATACAGATTGCTCACAAGCATTCTCATAAACATCTCTCACTGCTTGCAAAACTAAATCGGCATCGCAGTTCCCCTTAGGTTTGCCATCTCCATCATATACTACCCCCTTAAAGATCAAAGTAAAGCCCGCTTTCTGCAAAGTTTCATACAAATCTTTTTCCTTAGGAATTAAGCCAATGAAATAATAGGCTTGAGTTACTCCATATTTGTCAGCCAGCCATCTTTTAAATCTAAAAAGGTCAATGTTCCAACTGGAGTTTTTCACCCCACGATAAAGATTATTGCCATCTATATATGCATAGTTGCTCTTGCCAGCCATATTTCTAATCATAATAAAATCTTGTAAATTACCTAAAAACTGATAGGTTAATCAATTGAAAACTATTCTTGTCCATGCCTGGGAAATAAAATTTCAGATTTTTTAAGACAAACCGCTCTGTTACTCAGTCCTTCCAAGAAATGTATAGGCATGTCTTCCAACCCCAAACTGGTAATGATTTTGCCTCCTGTTTGCGGCATAAATGGTTTTAATTGCCAGCCTATATTGGCTAAAATATAAACTAGATTGGCTAATTCTCTTTCCGCCTTTTCCTGGTCCGTTTTAATGGTTTCCCAAATTTTATTATCAGCTATGTATTTATCAGAAAATCTGACCAATTCCCAAATCCTGTCTAAAGCTTCATTGAAATGAGCTGCAGACATCGATTCCGCAGTTTTCCTTATGTTCTCCTCTACCAAAGTTTGTGTTTCTGTCTCAACTTTTTTAAGCTTAATTTCTTTCTCCAATAATTGTCCCAGAGTAGTAACTCGGCTCAAAAGATTTCCTATTCCTCCCGCCAAATCCGAATTATATCTTTCCCAAAAACGTTTAGCTGAAAAATCGCCATCATCATAGGCAGAAATTTCGTGAGTTAAAAAATAGCGTAATGGTTCTACCCCATAATTTTGGGCTGCTTCGAGGGGGTCTATAACATTACCCAGGCTCTTAGAAATTTTTTCTCCTTCTGTAGTCAGGTAGCCATGCACAAAAATATGGTCAGGCATCTTTATTTTGGCGGAAAGCAAAATGGCTGGCCAATAAACAGCATGGAAGCGCGATATACCTTTTCCTATAATATGCCAGATTTCATCGCTTTCTTGCCACCATTTAATAAAATCTGCCTGATCGCCCCCATAATTCAAAGCTGTAATATAATTGGCCAAAGCATCGATCCAAACATATATCACCTGGGAAGAATCGTCTGGCACTGCTATCCCCCAGCCCCCAGCCCGTTCCCGACTGCGAGAAATGCTTATATCCTCTAGGCCAGATTTTAATAAAGATAAAACTTCATTTTTCCTGCTTTCAGGAATAATTTTTAGCTTATCCGCGCTAATTAGCTCAATTAGCTGGTCTTGATATTTGGACAGCCTAAAAAAATAATTTTCTTCCTCAATCGCTTCTGGTTTGGTTTTATGCTCCGGACAACAGCCATCGACTAAATCACTTTCCTTAAGAAAAGCTTCACAACCAATGCAGTAAAGTCCTTTATAGCTTTTTTTATAAATATCTTCAGGATTAAGCGCTTGCCATAATTTTAAAACGCCCGTCTTATGTCTTTCTTCTGTTGTTCTTATATAGTCATCGTAAGCAATTTCATAAAGGGGGTAGATATCCTGAAAAGATTTGGTATTACTATCTACAAAATCTTTGACCGGAATATTCGCTTTCTGGGCGCTTAAAACATTTTTTAGAGAATTCTCATCGCTCCCCGTTTGGAAACGCACTTCTCCTCCATTCTGTTTTAACCAACGGACCAAAACATCCGTTTCTATGAATTCTAAAACATGCCCCAGATGGGGCTTGGCATTAACGTAAGGAATCGCAGTGGTAACGTAGTATCGAGACATGGAATTTAGTTTATCAGGTTTATAAAGTTGATAAAGTTATAAAGTAAAAATACAAAAACAAATTTTAAACTTAGCCTTTAAAATTATCTTGTATTCTGTTTTATGGATTAGCTTCCTCTTCACCTACTGGCACATATTCGGTCTTGTGAAATAATGCTTTCATTATTTTTTTATCTTGGAGTATCTCTGACACAATGGCCGCCAAGGGAATAGCCAAAACCATACCGATAGCCCCACCTAGAGATCCGCCTACAAGCAGGGCTAGGATAATCATGATAGGGTCCATTTTTATCATTTTTCCTCTGAAATACGGAGAGATTATACTTTCAAGGTTTTGGGCAAAAAGGAATAAGGCAGCGGCTAAAACTACTGTCAGCCAACCCTCTTTTATGCTTACTACCACAATGAGTCCCAAGCCAATAGCTGGTCCAACATAAGGTATAAAATCCAGAAAGGCTACTAAGATTCCCAAAAAGTAGGAATAGCGCACTTGTAATAGGAGCAATCCGACAAAAACTACTATCCCTATAATTGCGCTAATTAGCAATTGGGAATAAAACCAAGAGTCAACTTTATATTGTATGCGAGGCCAGAAAGCATTAAATAGTTCTTGATGTTTTTCTGGCAATAATTTAGCTAAATTACTGCGCACCCCTCCTTTCTTGAGGTTTAAATAATACGCCATCATTACCGCTAAAACGCCTTTGCCCAAAGAATCGCCCACATTGCCCAGAGTTTTAAAAATTTTACTTATATTTTCCCACCAAGCTCCAATCTCTCCTCCAAAGAGACTCAAAATATTGGGGGCAGCGCTAGTAGTTGCGGGTGCCGAGATAACAGTTTTACCATTGATTAAATTGGTAACTTGATTTTGCACTGTATTCTGGGTAAACAACTTAGAAAAGGGGGCTACATTTTCCACTATAATAGGAATGGTGAGATAGATGAGGCCGGCCAAAGAAAAAATTACCAAAAGATAAACAGCTGTAGTGGCTATCATCCGCGGTAATTTATGCGCAATAAGCTTATTAATAGGACGTTCAAATATCATTGCCAAAATAATCGAGAAAAGCACCACAAAAATCAGCCATTTAAAATGCCAGACGCCCACGACTAAAAGTCCCAACGCTAAAACACGCCATAAGGACTTCCAGGTAATATCTAATTTTAGTTCTTCTGCCTTCATATTACTTATTAAATATACACTAAAAAATACGCCATTACAAGCTAAATCCCTTGCTTTTTATGCTATTTCCATGTAATATCTGAAAAGTGCGCGGCCCTATCGTCTAGCCTGGTTAGGACATCGCCCTTTCACGGCGGTAACAAGAGTTCAAATCTCTTTGGGGCTACTAAAAATCTTTATGGAGGTAAAGATTCTACAATTTCACCCTACATTTTTTCAGAACCAGTGTTCCTTTATATTTTTTATAATTTTAGCAGAAACAAGAGAATCCTCTCTTGTTTTTTAGTGCAACCAATGTCCAAACGCAAGGTTACATTTTCTAGTAATTCTTATTACTATCTCTCCAATAAAAGCGTTGATAAGAAAATACTTTTCAAAGGAGTGTCTGACTATCTTTATTTTCTCTATTTACTCTATTATCTAAACCGCTCCCACTCTCTGGAATTGAGGTGTTTAAATTTAAACTTTGCTTGCCAAAACAATAAATATTTTAAACCTGCGCACTCTATCGCACCACCTTATTTGCAAGTCATTGGTTTTTGCTTGTTGCCCAACAGTTTTTCTTTAATAGTGAAACAATTGGGCGCTAATGATATTTCTGATTTTATGCAAAGATTAGGCACGAGCTATAGCTTGCATTATAACAGGAGATATCGTCGCTCCGGCCCTATTTTCCGCGGCCCCTTTCAATCTGTCTATATCGAGAAGACTGCTTTAGGTTGTGCCCTGCTCTTCCTCCATCTCCAACCTGCAAAACTCTTTATTGGTATATCGCCTCAAAAATTATTCTCACAAGTGAAAAATTATAGCTGGTCTAGTTTGCCCTATTACTTGGGAGAAAAAACTTGGTCGCCGCTTTTAAACAAAAACAAAAAAACAGCTCCTTCTTTCTATGCGCAACCCATGAAGGAATTAATTTTTAAAAAGAAATCTAACCGACCGATCTGTTTTAAAAAAGTTCTAGATTACAATATTCAGCAGTTTATCCTGAATGTAAATAATTTTTTGAACATTTTGCTGGTCGAAATACTTATTAATAGTTTCTACTTTCTTAGCCAAATTGAAGACTTCACCTTGAGTTAATCCGAAGGGCGCCTCAATGTTACCTCTAAACTTGCCGTTAATTTGTATAGCAATAATGGCGGTTCTTTTTTCTATATCTTTTTCTTCCCAACGAGGCCAAGGCTCTAATTCCAATGGCTTTTTTTGGCAAAGCATGGTCTGCCAAATTTCTTCCGTAATATGGGGAGCAAAAGGATTGAGCAGTTTAATAAGGCTAATCAAATAAATTTTGTCTAATAAAGCATCGGCGTCCCAAAGAGCATTAGTATAAATCATTAAAGCACTGATTGCCGTGTTAAATCTGAATCCTTCTATATCTTGAGTAACTTTTTTTATCGTCTCAGCTTTTAACTGTATTAATTTGCTTTTAGCCTCTTTCGAGAGAGGTCTTTCGCCCTGTTGGGGAGTCGAAATCTTTCGCGCCACCAACCAAACCTTATCCAAAAAGCGAGTAATGCCTGCCAGTCCTTCGGTGCTCCAGGGTTTACTATCTTGTAACGGCCCCATAAACATTTCATAAATTCTCAAGGCATCGGCCCCATAATTTTTCACTATTTCATCGGGATTAACGACATTTCCTCTGGATTTTGACATTTTTTCATGACCGCTGCCCAAGATCATGCCTTGATTGATAAGCTTGTAAAACGGTTCCTTATTAGATACTAAACCTAAATCATACAAAAACTTATGCCAAAAACGGGCATACAACAAATGCAAGACTGCGTGTTCTACCCCGCCAATATATAAATGTACTCCAAAATGCTCTGATTTTTTATTGGCTAACCAGTATTTTTCCTTTCTGGCATCCACCAGCTGTTTGCTATTTTGAGGGTCTAAATAACGAAGATAATACCAACAGGAACCAGCCCATTGAGGCATAGTATTAGTCTCTCTCTTGGCTGGTCCACCACATTTTGGACATTTTACGTTGACCCAAGAATCGATTTTTGCCAAAGGCGATTCCCCTGTGCCAGTTGGCTCATAATGTTTCACCCTGGGCAATTTGAGAGGTAAATCGCGCAACGGCACTGGCTGAATACCGCAAATGGGACAATGAATCAAAGGAATAGGTTCCCCCCAGTAGCGCTGTCTGGCAAAAACCCAATCTCTTAATTTATAATGCACCACCTTTTTCCCCGCCAAATAATTGCTGATCTTGGCAGCCGCTATATCAGTA